>JAABUU010000298.1_pt1 | contig 120805 bp, 146 predicted proteins | sample 5559301 | NCBI WGS metagenome assembly JAABUU01 (sample SAMN10711884, study PRJNA513360) | rock metagenome | isolation source: Antarctica rocks | place: Antarctica: Victoria Land, Richard Nunatak white | reverse complement strand
TGTTCTTGCAAAGATGAGCTCAAAAGTCTGCATCAGCTGGACTGCGGACCGGAGCAGAGCTCTGCTCCCTTGCCTTGTTCCTCGACTTATGATGCTGTGCCACAGGCTGGCGTTGGAGCTTGTCTGCCAGCGCTTCAGGCACCTCGCTAAGGACCACAGCAGCGCCGTGCACCGCGAAGCACAGCTTGCAGGGGCACCTAGCCAGTCTTGCCTAGACTGGCTGCGCGCGCACGCCAGCGACGTTGCCACACTTTGCATTGAAGTCAACAACTGGCAGGATGGCAGGGAGAGCTTCGCTGCTATCAAGTGCTTGTTCGGCTGCTCCACACAGCTTCATCATGTGCTCTCCACGGTCAACCATGCTGACCGAGCGCGGTTGAGGCCGCCGGCGTCTGTGACAGCCCAGATGTGGCCCATGTTCCTTGCAGTGTTTGATTTGCACTTTCACTCCAAACTCGTTCAAATATCAAATAGCGCTTGCCGGACGAAGTCATGTGCTGCCTGGAAGGTCCGCGCTGGCAGATCATGATCTGCTGGCTGCAGTCTTAGGAATTTAGCGTATGTCCTTTGGGATCTCAGTTCTTGCAGCAAGTCCAGGAGTTGAACCGCCCCTGGGCACAGCAGATGCTCTCTACGCATGCTCAGCTCCGTTGCCCGGGTAGAGCAGTGCCAGCAGAGCAGACCCAGGATGATTCAAGAGATAATGTGCCGCTGACTAGCACTTGAAGTGTTTTCAAGCAGTGTGACAGACACCACTGGGATGTGCATCACCGCTGAACAGTCCATCCGTCTCCAGCATGCTTCACCTCAGTATAAATGTCCATGCAGATGTACCGCTGGGGTGGTTGGAACGTAGCCATGCCTTTTGTTTTCTGCACGATATGCTTCAAACTCGTGCCCTGTCGAGACCCACATCTATGATTTCATGACACTATAGCGCACAGTCATGCCCTCCTGCTGTCATGTCACGTGTAATACTTCAGGATACAATCAAATGCACCAGCTCCCCTTAGCTACTCCTATGCATGGACAGCACAGCCTCAGCCCTGCTGCAAGCTCAGTGCTAGCGCACATGCCTGCGCCTGCGCGTGCGCGCGCGCCTATGCCGCCTGGCCTGCTTGGGCGGCGGGCCGCCGAAGAAGTAGCAGGGCAGCACATCGGCGACCCACCCTGCCTCCCACTCGGCCACGCAGGTCAGCACCGCCAGCTGGTGGCGATCGGTGGTGTAGTGGAAGGTCAGATGCCGGTGCAGCAGCGAGCGCCCGATGGCGTCGGTCGAGCCCGACTCGATCGCGGCCGCCTGCGCGGGCAGGCGCATATTTGGTCGGTCGAGCTGCGCTGCAGCCAGATGGGGAGCTGTGGATGGAGGACACCCGCGCATGCATGCTGCCTCAGGATCATGCTCGGGCACCACGGGGCGCTTCTGCATGCGCCATGGCAGCTGGGGTCCACATCAGCGGATGCTGCCCACCGAGTCAGGGAGGCCGGGCTGGACAGTGCCAGCAGACATGCCGCTGGTCCCCAAAAAGGGAGGTGGGCCCGCGCCTGCGCCAGCAGCTCGTCGGAGTGCTCCGGAGACGGGCCGCCCCAGAACAAGCCGTGGCCGCGGATCTTCACGACGCCGTTCGCGTGGCAGCAGATGCTGAGCGTCAGGTCGTTGGCGCGCTCGAATGGGCAGTTTGGCCCGTACAGCTCGCGCGACAGGATCCGGAACGCGGCCTGCGCCGGGCGCGGAGCCGCCTCACGCACACCGGCAGGGCTGCAACAGCATGTCACAAAGTGTATGTCAGTGCAGACGCCTTGCAAAAAACACCAGTGTGTGCATGCAACATGATAGAGGTGCTGTCTGGCCACCGGCCTGCAGCACAAGGAGTAGGTCCGGTTAGACCACGCCAGCCTGTGATGGCTTGATCACGCTTCTGTTCGCCCGCCCGCAGCGGCAGCATGATACAGGTGCTGGCAGGCCACCAGCCTGTGGTAGCATGAGTAGGTCGGAACAGGCCACGCCAGCCTGACATGGCGAAGAGCACACTCCTGCGCCCGCCCGCCCGCCCGCCCGCCCGCCCGCCCGCCCGCCCGCACCAGCAACATGATGGAGTTGCTGACTAGCCTAGGGCAGGGTCGCGCGCCTGCGAAAAGAACATGCCCGAGCCGCCCGAGAAGAAGTTCATGGTCTCGTTGAACATGCGGTCCCACATCCAGCCGATGGCGAAGGGCAGCGTCTCATCGTACTGGCCCAGGTACGTCTGCAGCAGCGGCATGTTGAGCCAGGAGTCGTCGTCTGCGCGCGCCGCCGCCGCCGCCGCGTCAGCGTGCGCGTCAGCTAGCGCGCCGGCAACGTGAAGCGCTCCAACGGATCCAGCAGGGTGTGCCGGTGACGCAGAGAGGCACGTGGGTGACCGCATGGAGTCAGACCCCTGCACACGGCGCGGCGGGCGCAGGCGGAGCCGGCCAGCGCCGCAGCAGGCAGGGTTGGTCACAGCGCGCGCGCAGGCGAGCATGCAGCTCTGCAGGCGCGGGCGCGCGGCGCGCGCCTATGAGCAGGAAGAAGCGCTTGTCGAGCAGCTGCGGGCGGTTGTCGTGGATGAAGCGCATGGCGCGCAGGTGGCGGTGCTGCGCGTCGCCGTAGCCGCCCAGGCCGGCGAGCTCGGGCAGCGTGATCATGGGCACGCTCGCGTTGTCGGCGTCGCCGACGATGAAAGTGTGCGGGTAATTGCGCAGCCAGCTCGTGCGCATCACGTGCGCCAGGTCGGCGCGCATCTGGCTCGCCATCATGATGACGACCACCTCGTCGTTGGCCACGCGGCGCGGCGTGGCGCGGCCCGCGTAGCGCTTCAGGATCTGCGGCAGCAGGGTTGGGGTTAGGCCCGCGCAGCGCTTTTACAGGCTACCACGCTACGACACACCATATGCTTGTCTTGCTGGCCTTCTCACCACATATGTGTAGGTGTTGGCGAACAAAGATCATATCCAGGGGCCGCAGCGGGCACAGACATCAGCCCCGGAAGGAAAGCTGGTGTGTGATGACCTCGTATGGAACAGATCACCGCGGCACCAACATATCACGAGCGGAGCGCTCCAAACGAGCTCCTGATGCGCCACACGCTGCACCTGCCCCCCTAACACCTTCCACGTCCCACGCCCGTCCACCTCATGCCCGGGAGCCGGCCGCGCCTGGTCGTCAATGACAAAGTTGGGGTCGTGCGCCAGCTCGCGCACACGCGCCCACTGCGCGGCCTGCAGGTGCGCCTCCTGCGCCGGCGCCGCCTGATCGCTCGCCGCGCGCGCCTCGCCCGACGCCGCGCGCGCCTCGCCCGACGCAGCGCCCGCTGCCGGCTCCCCGTCGAGCTCTGCACGGTTCAACAGGGTGTCAGCTCTTGGCGCCGTGCAGTCCAGCACGACGCTTTGGACGTTGCTCCACCGACAGCTTGTGCTGAGCAAGGTCCGGGGCCCACCGCCAGAGAGCGCGTGCTGCCGGTCGAGGCTCGCCGTGGCGCTCTGGGCTGTGGAGCGCCCCGTCGCTGTGCCCACGCCCTCCGAGCCTGGCAGGACAAAAGGCCACGCTCAGGCAGGCGCGCGTCCGTGCCCGGCAGCACGGGCAGCGCACGATTGCTGCAGCCATGCTTTGGCAGGGCCCGTGTCCGGCCACATGGGGAGCCCCAGCTGGACCCAACCTGCCACCCGCTCAGGGACGTTTGAGCGGCGCCCCACCCTGCCACGCCCTCAGGGAACGCGCTGCAGGGAGAGCGCCCAGCTGCGGGAGGAGCTGCAGGCGCACCGTCTGGGCAGGTGCAGGGGCAGTTCTCCAGCAGCCGGGGCGCGCGCCAGGGGCGCATCCCAGGCGCTGCACGGCCGCAGCACGGATCCCGCTCAGCAGCCAGCCGCTCGCAGCGCGCCCACGGTTGCGCAGACACAGCTGGCCAGCTGTCCAGAGCAAGCCATTTCTTTCCTGATCAAATACGAGAGATGTCTGCCAGACATGTCCAGGTTTGATGGCGCACTGTGGTGTAGGGGCTTGGCGACCCCCACGCGCGGTCCGCATAACAATGTGAGCAGCAGCGCCGCCCCAGACCTCCAGGCCGGCATCGGGTACAGGCGCCTAGGCGCCTAGGCGCCCACGCCCGCCAGCTTGCACGGTGGCCTGCAAGCAAGCTGTTTTGTGCTGCTACATTGATGTACAGGAGGAGGGGTTTAAAGCGTGGACCCACAAAGGCCAAAGTGCAAAGGCAAATTTTGAAGCGCCCACAGGCATTTAGTCTCCAGTCCGCAGGGGTAAGAGCTCGCAGAGCAGCAGAGAACACCAGGTTTTTTGCACTCAATTAACAAGCTGGGCAGCGGTGAGCACCCGGTGGTGTTGCTGTCAAGCGCCTGTCAAGCGCGGCTGCGCAGATGCATAGCGCCCTCAGACCTCCTGAACTGTGGATGCTGCCAGAGGTGGCAGCCTACCTTTCTCACTGCTCTGGGCCTGACAAGGACAGAGCCCGGCAGCAGAGCACAACCTGGTCCAATCGCAACACAGCTGTTTAGCAACACAGCGAGGCTTAACTGTGCAGAGTCCCGCAGAACGACAGGTTGCAACTGCTCCTACCCGTGCTTGGCACCCAACTGCTCAGCGATCAGCTGCGATTGAAACGCGGCCAATTCTTCGCAGGGTTCGGCCGGGTCAGCTCCCCAGGTGCACAACCAAAGCGGAACCAAGCTCGCCCTTTGTTGCGCAAGTCGGAGCCCCTTCATTAACTCATACACAACGTTGCTCTGCTGAGTAAAGTGTGCTACAAGTTGAAGCCCGCTCTGGAAATCCTGTGAGCAGCAAGTAGATGATGTTGATCGCCAGTGTCACGGCGCCAGTGCAAGAGCGGGCCTGATGATTGTATGTGCGGCGGTCATAGGCCAAGCCGTGTGACCCCATTCCCTCTGCGTAGTGGTCTGGACGTTGGCAAGGCTAGACATGTGTTTGTACAAACTGCGCTGTTGCCCAGTCATGTCTTGTGGTCGCGCAGAACAACCCGCTGTACTTGGAGACCTTCCAGCAAGGCAGCGGCGATGACGCGCTGCGCTTCCACTACGTCGTCCACTGCTCGCTCGACGCCGTGGAGGAGAAGCGTGCGCACGTGCACCAGGCAGTAGATGCCTGAGATGCCTGGCTGTGTTGAAGACGGCAGCGATAGGAGTGAGTTCACAACTGGCAATGCACCAGCACTAGCCTGGTCAACTGAAGCAGGAAGGCATAAGGAAGAGTGCTCATGCCTCTGGGGACACGCTCTGGGCTAGCACACACACCTGCACGCAACATGCAGGCCTGGGGCACAGCGAGCTGCACGCGTACAGCCATCTTTGCCAGGGACTCCTGGTGGCCCTGTAGGGAAGCTCGACAACTCTTCACAATTTAGGTTTGAAGGCCACGTTGTGCTGTGCGTGCAGTGGCGGTGCCGCGCAAGTCGCCGGGCGAGCCCTCAGACGCCTACCTCGGCCTGCTGTACCCCACTGAGGACTTTAAGGTGTTTGGGTGCGCGGCTCGGCCCACCCCTGTCTACAGCGCGGCTGGGCCTCAATACGGGCCTGACTGGCTCAGTCTCCCTGGCCGCTGTCCAGTATCCCAAGCACTTGCAGCTCTGGCTCGTCCGCCTGGCCGCTGTGTAGCGTCCCAAGCACTCGGCAGCTCTGCTGCTGCTTTCAACCGAGTCGTACATAGGAATGTACCACTGCATGTGTCAGCGAAGCAAGTCATGCCCCATGGCAGAGAGCGCATGGATGCACATGCCCCAGAGTGAGCTGCTTCTGGCCGGGGCGCCGCAGGTACGTCACCAACACGCGCATCAAGTTTGTGCTCGTCCTCGACGAGCCGGTGCCCAAGGACGAGGAGATGCGCATGGTGCGCTGCCAGCCCGCAGTGCCAGCGTTGCTAGCCTGTGAGCACAGCCAAGCCCACTGGTCAGGTCCTGCTTCCAGCGCTGCAAGCCAGCTCTGTCACCGCCAGTCCCCCTCCATGATTGCTGCGCTCTGGTGCACGTCCTGTGCTAGTGCATGTGATGTACACTGTTCAGCTCATGCTGTGTCAATACACAATATGTGGCATGGCCACCCATGCACGTCTGCGCCATGCCTCACATGAGGTCTGGGCCGCCCGGCCGCGTTCGAGCTGGCTTGACCGATGGTGTGCTGAGCGGAGGCCGCGCTGTCCGCAGATATTCAAGCGCTTCCATGCGGCGTACGTGGACGCGGTCTGCAACCCCTTCTACTCCGTCAACATGGTGCGCCACCCCAGCGCTTATGTGTGGTTTCTGGAATTTTTTTTTTGGGTGGTATCCCGTGGCAAGTGTGTGCTCTGTTGGAGGTGCGTCGCGGTGAGAAGGCTCAGTCGGTGCAGGGCGTTTGCGGCGGTGAGGCACGCTCTGCCTGACTCGCATGTCCTCCATGTGCATGCCCACTCAGCACTGACTCAGTGTCGGTGGGGCACAGCCGCTGACCTCGCCCAGCTTTGATGCCAGCATACGGACCATCATCACGACGCTCTGAGCCTGCCCGCCTTGGGTCGGCGACGTGGGCAGCCTGCCTGTGTTCCGAGAGCATGCCTGACATGCCGTGCCAGGAAGGTGGCAGGTGCGTGTGGAGCTGGCATGCATGAGGTTTGCAAATGTATGTGCTGTGTTGTACACGCACAATGCAGCTCCGGTGCTTGGGCTGGTCAGTGGAGGGCGAGCAGAGACGCCGTCCCTGATGGCGAGGGGTAGAGGCTACTGTACCTGTGGTGTGCAGCCTACAGAGCACTCACTCTGAAACGAACGCGTCGAGTGGCCTGCTGCATGGCTCTAGTGAGACCTTGGAGCCTTAGATGGCTGCCGCAGCTGTGCTGCCCCCCCAACCCTAAGGGCGTTGCAATTGCTCCGAGAGCGCCTGTCGTAGACCTTCTTGAGACTGCTGAAGTGTTTGTGGCTCATCGTCATAGCCTTCCAAAAGAGGCCTCAATCATTCAACAGAGGTCAGTGACCGCTGGGCGGCTTCGGCACTGGATACCAGAATGCTAGTACTTGATATGACTCTCAGCAGCTAGGACTTGATATGACTCGCAGCAGCTAGGACTATCTAGCCGTGCGGGTGTGAGCGCTGCTACGCAAGCCAAGCCCGCTGCAGTCGCGCACCCGTTTCTGGCAGCAGCATGCGCAGCTGCACGCTTGCCTACTTACTTGTCACAAGTGCGGCTGTTGCAGGCCTACATTTAGTCTCCTCACAAGGTGCGCTGCCTCGCCGCTTGTCACGGATACCCCTTCAGACACCACAAGCACAGACCAACCTGCCATGTCTCACGCCAATCAGCCTGTGCGGTCTGGCGCAAGGCCCAGCTTGCTTTCACACTGTAGCAGGCAGCAGGGCGTTGCTGGGTGCGCACACGCAAGTCAAGCGTTGCCCAGGTGGTGGCCACGGCGCTGCAAGCAGACCTTCAACGTTGTCAGGACGTGCACGTCTGCTGGTGAACTGTGCACTGAAATGCTGTGTCCCGTGTAGCAGCAACAATTGTATCTCTGTTCATCCTTTGCATAATTGACCATTGTTACCTTTTGGTATGTCACAGGTGACCATGGCAGAGCGCTGCGGTCCAACTCGCCGCCGTTCGAGTGGGGCGTCGCGACCTCCGCGTACCAGGTGGAGGGCGGCAACGAGCAGGGCGGCCGCGGGCCCAGCATATGGGACAGCTGGGGTGCGCGCGCCCCCGTCGAGCTCGGAAAGCAGCACAGCTGCGGGGCCCACCACGTGGGCAGCAAGGGCGCGCAGACCACTACATCCACCAACTGCAAAGCCTGTCGCGCTGCGCTCGGCCTGTCAAGCCCTGTGCTCATGTTCGGAAGACTCTGTGCCGGTCGGGAAGCCGATGCTTCCAAGCAGGGCGCTTGGCGTCCTGGTGTCCACCTGTGGTGCACTGCTGCTGCACAGACATGGGAGTGGCGTATCATGCCAGACCAGCAGTGCGCAGCACTATGAGGTTGCAGACTGTCCTGCTCCTCAGCGGGTACGGCGCTCCTCCAGGCAAACCTGCCACCCAGTTCACCGCATACATCAAACAGCCGCTCGCATCCTCAAGGGAGTGCCTGCGCATTGTATCACGTCACAGATTCCAGACCACTGTGAGCGCTGCCACGAGCCTGCTGGGCGAGTACGGAGACGAGCGACACGCGCTGACGTGATCGGGCTTGCAGGGCCCAGCCCTGTGAACTCCTATGACCTGTGGCGGGACGACATTCGGGTGATGCGAGAGCTGGGCGTGAAGGCGCGCCCCTCTCTATAAGGGGCGGTGCGGGTGATAACACTTTGAATTGAGGCGCGGTCTCTTGCAGCTAGCGTGGAAGCCTCTCTGCTCATGAGGCATGGCTCTGAGCCTCAGAGCCACGCCCCTCAGAGTCTGAGGGGCGTATAAGGACTTGTAGTCTGTTCGTCTGGCAGTACATGATGACTGCCAGGCGGGGATGCGCTTGCAGCTGACCGCCGCCTGCCCTGCAAGCGGGACGCGCTGCTGAGTGCCTCACACAATCAGAACTCATCTGCACCCGCGCGCCGGCAGAACTACCGCTTCAGCATCAGCTGGTCGCGGCTGTTCCCGAGCGGGGCGAGCGCCGTGAACGCGGCGGGCGTGCGCTACTACTCCGCGCTCATTGACGCCCTGCTGGCCGCCGGCATCACGCCCTGGGTCAACCTCTACCACTTCGATCTGCCCCAGGTTCTGCCCGTACCTGGCCAGGGCCGTAGGCTGCTTCTTGGGCTCATGCGGGCGCTGGCAGGCCTCTTGTCACTGTTGTATGTGCATGATCGCGGGTGCCACCCACGCACCTCGTGGTGTGTGCTGCTGGCCGCGGGCGCCACAGCCCGTCCCCGCGCCTGGCCCCAGCGCGCGTGTGGGCGGCGCGCAGGCGCTGCAGGACGCGTACGGCGGCTGGGCGTCCCCGCGCATTGTGGCGGACTATGCGGCGTACGCCGAGGCGGCCTTCACGCAGTTCGGGCCGCGCGTGCAGCGGTGGTGCGCCCGCCACCGACCCAGCCTGTGTAGCCTGAGAGATTGCATGCATGCATGCCGACGGCTCGCTTGCCAAGCTCACTCTCAGCGGCGGCATGCGTCAAGGCGGGCACTAGGGCATGCCGGCCCAGGCGCTCTGGATGCAGGTGAGCAGGCAGCGCAGAGCTCGCAGGGCGAAGTCCACAGCTTGAAGCATGCCAACAGCGCGGTGCCAGGCCTAGGGCCTGGGGCCACCCCCGAGCGCCGACACCTTTGTGCTCAGGCGGCGGCCGCGGCTGCGCCAGCGCATGGGACGTACATCTGCATGCAGCTGCTGGGTTTGGGTTAGGTTACGGGGTTGGGGCGCAGCTGCGAGCGTCTCTGCGCGCCCGGCAGGCTCACGTTCAACGAGCCCAAAAACTTCTGCTTCTCGGGCTATGCATGCAGCTGGTAGGGTTTGGGTTAGGGTACAGGGTTGGGACGCAGCCGAGCACGCGCGGCAGGCTCACGTTCAACGAGCCCGGCAACTTCTGCTTCCTGGGCTACGCGACGGGCGTCATGGCGCCCTTCCTGAAGGACGCCGGCGGCGCGGCCGGCTGGCAGTGCTCCCTGCATGTGCTGCAGGCGCGGTGCCTCAACCGGGGCCCCGCCCCGCTGGCCGCTCCCGCATGGCCCCACGCTTGTCAGTCTCTTGTCACACTCTTGTCTGGCGGGCTGTGCCGCAATCGGCCATGCAGCCGCGCCTCCCCACCGCGCACACGGGCCAGCCGGGGCAACGGCAGGGGGCAGGCCTGCGCGCCGAGCCTGGCTGGGCGCCTGCTGGCCAGGCTGACCGCCGCGCGTGGCTGCCAGGCGCACGCGGAGGCCGTGGCGCGCTTCCGGCGCATCGTGCCGGGCGGCAAGATCAGCATGGCACTCGACTCGGCGCGCTCCTGACCTCCTGGGCCCGGCCCCTGTTCGCATGCCGGGCCGCGCAGGAAACTTGTAGGGCGGAGCTCCTTTGGCAATGCTTTGGCACACAGCAAGGATGGCCTCGGAGCAACCATCGTTACATCTGCAGTGCTGTCCTTCCAGCTGTAGGCCATGGGTGCAAGCTGCAGGCGCAGGGGACAACCTGAGACAGGTTTGCTGATGCGTGGCAGGGGCAGCGCAGGCAGCTGCCCAGGGGCATGATCCCGTGGTGCTGGGGCAGCCTGCGCATGCAAGCTGAGAGGGGCAACATGCCATGCTGCATGCGCGGGCAGCGTCAAGCTGCGCGCCGCGCTGCAGATGTGGGCGCTCCCGAGCAGCGCGTCCGCGGCGGACGCCGCGGCCGCGCAGCGCTACCTGGACTTTAAGCTGGGCGTCTACGCGGACCCGCTCTGGTTCGGCGCCTGGCCGGCCTCGGTGGCGCAGCGCATCGCCGCGCTGCCGCCGCTGCCGTCGGCGCTCGCCGCGCAGCTGAACGCCAGCCGCCCCGACTTCTTCGCCGTCAACACGTACAGCAGCCTGTGCGGCCCCGGCTCAACCCTACCCTACCCTGCCTATCATTCTTGCTGCACGTGCGTGTCGGCCCGGCCTGTGAGGCACGGGAGCATGCCGGCGGCGCCGTTTGCACTCGCTCCGTGCCCGCCCCGCAGGTTCGTGCGCGACCAGGCCAACGCGACGGGCGGCTACGGCGAGGGCCGGACCGATCTCAGCGAGTCGTACCGCAGCGCGGGCAACGCCAGCCTGGGCGCGCTCGCGGACTCCGACTGGCTGTACGTGCACCCGGCCGGCATGCGCCAGCTCTTGAAGTATGTGAACAGCAGGCGCGCCCCGAGCGCTGCGTGGAGCCTGGCGATGCCCCCACCTGCACGCTCGTTGCACTGGGCCGTGCCTGCTGCGCCAGGCCATGGTCGCAGCATGTGTCCGTGCCGCCCTGGGAGCGCAGGCCGCGTCCCTGGGCTGGCGATGCGCCCCGGAAGAGCATGCGAGGGCGGCCGGCGTTTGCCGGCAGTACGAAGCGCTGCTCCCCGGCAGCATCGCCATGCTCCAGCCCATCGGGCTCTAGCTGTGCCTGTCGTGGTCGCACGGCATGCGCAGGCTGCCGGGGCAGAGGCGCCCCGGCGTGCTTGCAGCGAGCATGGACAGGCGCACCTGCAAGCGCGCGCCGCGAGGCGTGGCTGCCCTCAAACTTAATGCTCACCCTGCCCCCCAGCATGGCCCGACGCCCCAGGACGGCCGGCGCGCGCAGGTACGCGCCCGCCGAGGTGGTGGTTAGCGAGAACGGCGTGGACGACCCGGGCGAGGCCGCGCTGGGGCTGCCCGACGCGCTGCACGACGCCTTCCGCGTCGCCTTCTTCCGCGACTACGTCCAGGCGGCTGCGGACGCGGCGACCCTGGACAGGGTACGCGTTCTAGGGTTAGGGTGGGGTATCATGTGGGGTGAGCAAGATTGCATGCCCGTGCGAGGCACGCCGCGGCCGTGATGCAAAGCGCGGGCGCGGCCTGCGTCCTGATGCATGGGGGCGTGCTGCTTCGTCCGGCCGGGTGCTGCAGCGGCGCGCAGAGAGCGCTGGGCCAGGTGTGCGGGCGCAACTGATGCCTGTGTTGGGTTGCCGCAGGTGCCGCTGAAGTACTACTTTGCCTGGTGCGCGCCCTGCTGTCCCTCCCGGCACGCCGCCCCTGGCGTGTGCACGTGTGCGTGCACGGCAGGGCTGCATGCCTGCGCCGGGCGGCGGCGCCTGGGCCTGGCCAGAAACGTGCTTCCTGTGCCTAATGCCGGAGCAGGCTCAGGCACACCTGCAACCCTGCATGGCTTAAAGTGTGGCCTGGTCAGCAGAGCAGCTTCGACGGGGTTCCCTTCAGCCGGCAGCGCGCCCCGCGCGCGCGCGCAGGTCGCTGCTGGACAACTTTGAGTGGCAGATGCGCATGACCAAGCGCTTCGGGATCGTGTTCGTGGATGTGGCCGACGGTGCAAAACGCTACATCAAGGACAGCGGGCGCTTCCTGGCGCAGCTGTTCGGCACCGCGCCGGCCCTGGCCCCCGCCGCCGCGCCGGTCCTGGCGCCTGCGCCCGCCGCTGCCGCGCGCGACGGCGCGCGCGCGCCTGCCGCCGCCGCGCCGCTCGCCCAAGCACCAAGCACATCGGCGGCTTGATCGGAGCCGGTCGGCGCTGTGCAGCGCCGCACAGCCGACGCTGACTGTTTTCTGGCGACGCTGGTTGTCACCGAGCCTGCAGCGGCGCCCAACGTGCCCAAAACTAACTGGATATGAGCACGTGCGAGCGCGCGCAGTCACCCTAGCTACATGTCAGTGCCTGGCACCGTGCCGGTGCAGCATATGCGCGTGCGCTTGCTGCTGCTGGAACAATGGGTGCGCGTCAGGCTCATGCGAGCAACCTTTGAGCGAGCGTAACAGTGAGAGAGCGACAGGTGATGAGCCGGTGAGACTGTCAGCTGCCACTGTCGGCCTTTGTCAGCCAAGTGACGCTTTGCATGAAGCGCTTGCCCACCACTACACAGCGACCATCAGACACTGCCACCACCATTTCAGGTACAGATGTTGGACTTGCAGCAGGCATCAGAAAGAGCAAGCCAGCCCTTCTAGATAGGCTGGCATTGTTGGCCGCTTCTTACAGAGTTTCTTAAGGTAGATTTGCACAGAGTTGTCCAAGCAGGCTGATATCCAATGTCTATGCGCGCATCCTCGCAAAGTTCATCACCGCAGCCGAGGTAGCCGCTACCTCCGCAAGGCACACACCACCAGTGGAGTGCGGCACTCCCGCAAGGCCCCACTTTACATGCACTCATGCGCCACGCTGGCGCGAACTCCACAGCGGCACCGCACCCAATCCTCACTTGAGCAGCGCTCCTCTCCACACACGGCGGCGCGAGACCCCGGCCACGACCCCCCGGGGGAGCTGCGGAAGCTTGACACTGCCAGGGCCCCAGGTATGAGGCTGAAGCCCAGCGCCACCGCAGGTGCAGGAGGCCTCTGACGTGCCGCGCACAAGGGCATGCGCACGGCTGCCACGGGCCACTGCAGCCCTTGGCGGGAGCGTCACGCCAGGGCTCCGCTGGCCCGGCCGCTGCATGCTCCTAGGGAACAAGCGGCCACTTCCACCGGCCCGCGCTGGCGCGCTGCCACACCCTCATCCTACAGACTGCAGCCGGCACTGCAGCGATGCTGCCGCGCGAGGGTCGGCGACCGGCACCAGGGTAGGCAGCTCGACGCCGGGCCAGGCGGCTCACTGGTACTGCGGGTGCACGATGCTGATGCGGCCGCGGCCGCCGTCCACGTCGACGAGCAGGTAGTAGAACTGCCACTGCCGCGCCGCGTCCTGGTACATGTCCGCGCTCACGCGGCCCACGCCCGCGGGGCCGCGCGAGATGAACTGCACCTGCGCGCGGCCGGCCGGGGCTGGACCGGGGTGCGAAATCGGCGCGTAGCAAGCTCTCTGGCCTGCGCTGTTGTAGGATCTCAGGGTTCAGATTAGGGTTTATCGGAAGATACGGCTGCGCGGGGTCTTGACCCCTGCTCAGCTGTGCCGCGCCGCGTCAGGGGCAGGGCCGGCGCGCGCCTGCACGTGCTCCACGCCGCGGTCGTCGGTGTAGACGCGGTGCGGGATGCGCTGCCGCGCGGCGCGGTTGCGTGTCTCCTGCCCGTAGCCGGACACCGGCGAGCCGAGCGCGACCAGCACGCGCGGGTCGTCGCGCAGGCGGTCCAGCGCCAGGTTGAACGCGGTGTACTCGCGCGGCTGCAGCAGCAGCTCGTTCGCGACCGTCCACAGCACCGCGCCTGACGCGGCGGTCGGGGCATGGTGTAGGGTTAGGAAAGATTAGGGATGCGATATGTTCGCGTGGCTGCAGCAGCAGCTCGGTTGCAACCGTCCACAGCACCGCGCCTGGCGCGGCGGCCGGGGCACAGGGTAGGTTTAGGGTAGGGCAGGGCCGCATCGGGTTAGGAGCATGTCTGGGCCAGGGTCGCGGCTGGCGGCCGGGCGCTCGCGAGCCCAGGGCGGCCGCCGCGGACGCGTCATACTGCGCGCCGCGCAGCGCCTGAGCAGGGCCATGCAGCTAGGGACGGGGCGCGCACCCGCCACGGCGACGCCGGCCAGGATGAGCAGCGTGTACGACGTGCCCTCCACCACGCCCATGGGCCGCTGCGGGATCTGGTCCGTGATCGCGTCAAATTGCGCCTCGTCCACCGCCAGAGCGCCCTTCTCCGCGCGCCGCGCGCCGGCCGCCGGCTTGCCGCGCGCGCCCGGCTGCGCCGGCTCGGCCGCCGCGGCCGACAGCGGCCGCCCCACGAAGCTGCCGCGCACCGCGCCCTGCGTCCGGGTCACCAAGCCTTGGAGTCACCGAGCTGCTTTTCGCACATCGCTCCTGCCATGCTCTTCGCGAGGCCGCCGCCCGGCCTGCCTGGGCGCGGCGCGCCCGTCCTGCCGCAGCTGCTCTGCCGGCGTATCGGCGGCTGCTGTCAGCAGATTTTGCACCAATACGCTGCTGCGCGCCACGCTCTGCAATGAGCGCCGGACGCCAGATGCTGCTGCGGGGCAGGCGCCCAACCTTCCCAGCACCAGGGGGGCGGGAGCTGCCGCGCGCCCACCCCCACACATTGCACACCCAGAGCGCACGGCAGGACAGCCGTTGTGGCGAGCACGGCCGCGCAACGGAGCCCCGGCACTGCAGAAGAGCATGGCTGCTGCCCGCTGCTTCTATTGAGTAGACCTGCCTTTGGGTGTGTTAGCTGCCCACTCGCCCGCACCACGCTTCTGTAATACAACTCTGCATGCCCGCCTCCTTGCCTTGGCTAGAGCGAGGCTCGCTGCTGTGCTCTGCCACAGCAGAGCACAGCAGCGCCGGCAGCGCGCCGCGCCGCGTGCCGGCAGCAAGAGCACCTGTAAATGCGGTGCTGCCAGCACAGCTCCAGAGGGCAGTGCACGCTGCTGCGTGTGTGCTGAGCAACAAAGGGGCATCCAGAACCGTCTGGGTGGCTAACACCGTCTGGTGAAGAGAGCAAGCGCACCGTCAGCGGCCGCGCTGCCGCGTCGCAGCACAGGAGCATCGGCAGCGCAGACTGCGCAATGGTGCCCCGTAGCAGCTCCGCGGTCCACACGCCATCAAGTGCCGCCCCGTACGCGGACGAGGAGCAGTGCTGCAGGAGGCGCGCGGCGAGCAGGGGCGTCCGTGCACGCGACATGCTTGTTGCACAAGGCGCGGCTGCGACCGGCGTGCTCTAGCGGAGTAGCGCGTGCCCCGCCGGCGCCTCCAGGCAGAGCGCAGTGACTCAGGGACGCCAATCAGCCTCCGCCACACCTCAAAACCTGACCCGGGCTCCGCGCAGCTGCTAGGCCAGCCAGAGGATGCTGAAATGGTGGCAATTGGGCAGCTTTTTGGCCCGGGTGTGCCTGCTCAGCACTCTTCAAACCCTGGAATGACCTATCTTTCCAGCGCAGCGTGACTCGTTTGAGGGGCAAGACGGTCCTTGTGCGCCTGTCTTGATTACTAGAGCATGAGTCTGATGGCTACACACTGCCATGACGCCAAGGCCGCCATCGCCGCGACTCCCTCTGCGACGGCTTCGACGCCCCCGCACCACTGTCATACTACACGGCCAGTCACGGGCTCTGCACGTGCCTAGCGCTGCTGGGAGTTCGCAGGCAGCACACTCCCCCGAGCTCACCTCGCCAACAGGACCTGGCTCAGCAAGTTGCGGCCGAGCACCCCGCGCCCACTTTCCCACCCACATACGGTCCGCCTGTGAGGCCCGTAAGCGGGCCTCACAAACACCGTGCTGTAACATAGCGGGTACTGCCATTAGTGTCAACCCTGCACCCTCGACAAGCGCCGGCCAGCTGTAGCGGCGTAGAGCAGCGGCGGCGGGCGGGCGCCTCGGCAACCCCGACCCTAGCCCTTGACAAGCGCCAGCCAGCCAATCGTCGCGTACAGCAGCAGCAGCGGGTAGACGGCCAGCAGTCGCCGCGCGGGCGACACGCTGCGCGCCGCGCGCGCCCCGGCTGAGCGCTGGCCGGCGCTCGAGGTGGAACACAAACGCGCGCACAGCCTGCTCGCTTGCCGCTGAGCGGGGACTTTGTCGCGCTGGTGACCAGTAGAAGGGTGCCTAGGACTGCGCGGCCGCAGAAGGCAGACAGGGGGGCAGCCCGGGGCCGCGCCTGCCGCCGATGAAGGGCACGCTGGCCCAGGACGCCCACGCGAGCGCGACGCCGACGACGACCCAGCGCGCGATCGCGTTGCTGACGAACGCGGCCACGATCGCGGCCAGGTCCATCGGGAACAGGCAGTAGCCCAGCAGGCACATGGACTGGAAGAAGCCGATGTTGCCGCCGAGCAGCACGACGTTCACGGTCAGCACCACCGCGCCCGCCGCGCACGTGCCGAACACGAGCTGCGCGCCGCGGCGCGGCGCTCAGTGTGCGGTGGGGTGGGAAACCCTACCCTACTGCACAGCGGCGCGCTCCACGCACTTCTCATGCACTTGGCACGCCCACACGACGCGCTCCCCGCGCGCCACCGGCTGGCCCGGAGGATGCTTTTGCGCGCTGAGCGGGCCGCCTCACATGCTCCCCAAGCAGAACCCAAGCTGAGCAGCCTCCGCGCGCCGCCGGCCCAGCGACCGGCTGCGGACGGAGGGACGGGGTTAGGGTCGGACCGAGAACACGGCGGACGGCTTGGGCGAGCCGATGGACAGGCAGATGGCCAGCACCAGCGTGAACGCCTGCGGCGCGCGGGCCGTCAGCGGGGCGCGGGGGGAGCGCGCCGCATTTGTCGAAAGAGGCGCATCTCAACGCTGTCCTGGGCAGGCCCCGAGCGGTCACAAGACAACGCTCAGGAGATCAGACATGGATGGCTTGTCCAGCTCTTCCCTGCACAAGGGCCGCTCTGCTGTTCCCGGCACGCAAAGCAGCAAGGCAGGCGGGCGCTGCCGCCCAGCCGTCGTGTCCGCCTTCGGCGCTCAGCACGGGAACACACAGGTGCTGGCGGAGCAGGGCTAAGAGCGCAGGCAAGCAGCGTGGGGCATCCATGCACGGACGTGCACCCGCCTGCGCCGTTTGCAAACCTGCGGCACAAGCACCAGGAGGCTTGCCCGGCGCGGGCCGCACCATGGGGCCCCACAGGTCCCAGTTGCGCAGCGCGGCGCTCTGCTGGTCGCGGCTCTTGAACGGGAATACGACGAGCACCAGGTTGTCGCCGATGCGCGCCAGGTCGCGCTTCACCGTCGCCCACACCGGCTCGTCCAGCGTGTTCAGCGGCGCGCTGCCGAAGCCGCTCGCCTCGCCGCCGCCGCCGCCGCCGCCGCCGCCGCCGCCGCCGCCGCCGCCGCCGCCGCTCGCGCCGTTGCCGCCGGGCGCCGTCGGCGACAGCGGCGCTTGCGCGGGCGTGGACGTTGGAACGGACGGGCCGCCCTGGAAGAGCTGTGCGCGTATGCCGGGGCTGGTGAGTGTGATGCGCCTGGTCAGCGCGGCCCCATCCCACCACGAGCAGGACAGGCCGGCACGAGCAGGCTCTGCTGCAGCAACTGCGAGCTCTAGCCATCAGGTAGCAAACAAGGACTTGCCGTGACAAGACGCCGCCGCAAACAGCTGCTGCAGATGGGGTGGGCGGAGTCAGTCGGCAGGCTTCGCAGCCAAAGACTTTGCACGAGGCCCGCACAGCAGGCCGAGCGCAAGAGGCGATTTGGGGTGCACCGCTCTCCGTATTCCTTTGCAGGTTGAACGTGCTACACATAGCATACCAGTGGCACCAGTTCAATCTGAAGGCAGGGCAAGGGGCGTATGCTGGGGCCGCACACCCGATCAACATCCTGAGCAAAGTTTGTCTGCGACATTGCGCGGCCTCCCAGCAGCGTGCGACGCGGGCGAACTCGGCGCTGCGCTACCTCCGCGATCCCGCTGGCACGCACATATCCCCTGCAGGCGTGGGACCTCTGCGTCTCACCCGCGCGGCAAATCAAGAAGGGAGGTGAAGCTGGAGCTTGCGCACTGGCGACTCTGAGCTCTACCCCGCCCAGTGCAGCCTAGTGCCTCCTCGTAGACAGGCTGTGTGGGGCGCAGGCTTGCAGCAGCGCGCGACTGATGAGGCCCTCATCATGAGGGAGCAAAGCTCCTGGAAGAGCTCTTGGACCTGAGCCTACTTAGGCTGCAAGCTCGACTTTGTCAAGCTTGCACAATAACTGGCCCCAGGTGCAATTTCAGCAGCTACAGATAAACTTGTAACAAGGAAGCTGGCTAGGACGTACAAGGTGCGTGCCATGCTACGCGAGCGGGTTGCGGCGGTGCAGCAGCAGGGCCGCCTGCGCTACCACGCGGCGCCCCTGGCCGCAACACGCACCACACTCCTTCGCAGTGCGCGCCTACCATAGGACGTCTGCCGTTTCATAGCCTGCTGAGGGCTTGCGCCTCCGCAAGCGGGCGCGAGCAGTGTGTGCAGTGAGTTGACAGGTTGCGGGCCACCAACACAGGGGTGGTACAGAAGTGTGTATGGGTGGGTTGTGACTCATCCAAGGCAAAGTTGGCCATCTGCGCTCCGGGATTATATCATCATTAGCTTGCGGTTTGGGCTTGTCAGGTGGGTGCGGAGCAGCTCGCGAGAATGAGGCAGGGACGGCTTTGCTGTACGTGCTGCTGTGCTGTATTGCGTCGCGGTGCTCTGTGTTGTATCGCGTCGCGGTGCTCCGACGCGCACTTGCTGGGCGCCCACCTGACTTGCGACGCACGCCACTCGCGCCCGGCAGTTGCGCGCGGTCTACAATAGCCCTGGAGCCGCGCTACCTGGGGACGGTCGTCCCCGACACGCTGGACGCCGCGGCCGGGGACGGCCAGGACAGAATAACCCAGTGCGGCCTCTCCCCGGGCGCGCACGGCGTCCCCGCCGCGCCCGCCGGCACGCAGTGGGAGACCAGGAGGCCCCTCGTCGGATGCCCCCAGGGCTCACTCGAAGGCGTCGGCGCTGCGGCCTCGCCCGCCACTCCGGGCAGTCTGCCGTTGGGCAGCCAGGCCGAGGGGTACCGGGCGCGCGGGGTGGAGAGTGACGCGCGCCTCAAGCAGGCGGGTGCGGCTGCGGGCGGCGCGCCCGCGGGCGCGACCGGCGGCGCCGGCGCCGGCGCGGAGCCGCCGGTCGCGCCGGGCGAGGGCTGGTGCCTGCAGTGGTCGCCGGCGCAGAGGCGGGCCGTGCGGCGGCTGCGCAGATACGACAGGCACGCCCGACGCAGCGGCGCGGCGCAGGAAGGGTGCATGGTGTGCCTGTGCTGCTGAGCTGCTGAGAACGGAGTCCGCGCAACTCCACATCAATGTCCATGATCATGTCTTCTAATTACGCATAGCAGCTGTGCGCGACGCGCGCTCCTCGTCAGAGCAGACCTGCAGGCGCTCGGCGTGGCCCAAGTGCACCCTTGTTTAGGGTGTGGCTCTTCAGAGTAGCCCAAAGTAGCCCATCTTGGCCGGCCACTGGTGCGTGCATCTGACGCACAGCGGCATTCCATGACAAGCACGGAGCAGGTCCGCACTGTGTTGCTTGGCCGCGCCGGCCTGACGCCCTGCGGACGACCGCGCAGCCGCGCAAGCGTGCAGTACGTGGACCCGGTGGCGCTGCCGAGCGCCGTCCAGCCGGGCGGCGCGGCGGGCGGTGCCGGGCACGGGGGGGCCCTTGCCGCGGGGGAGGCCTGGTTGGAGCCGCGCCCGGACGACCCCGCGTCGCTCATGCAAGGGCCCGTCAGCTGGTGCGCGGCGCCGCGGGCTCGCGTGCGCATGCACGCAGCGGCGCCTGCCGGCTGGCAAGCTTGGTCTTGGGCTGTGTGCGCACCCGATGCATGGCAGCCATGCGCCCCTGCCGTGAGTGAACCTGGTTGTTGTAAGGCATGTGCGGCAGCGTCCGACCCGCACTTGCGCACCCTGGCGCAGCACAGGCGCCAGACGCGCCCACGCCGGCAGGCGGGGTCTGCAGGCAGCTCGCCCGCCTGAGAGGGAGGCCGCGCGACGCTGGCGCGCAGGACATATGCCGTGCAGGACCGTGACATCGGCATAGACAACCTGTGGTGCCGTTGGTGCTCCGCGCGCATGACGTGTGCGCCTGTGCTCCGGCGCCAGCCAAGTTGGGCAAGTCACAACACTGTAGTGCCGTCGCCGTAGACACCAGATGTGATGCATGGCATTGGCTGACACCTCGATAGTTCGGCGTGGGCGGTCTTGAGGAGTGCATTGAAGTGAGGGGGCGATGAGAGCAGGTCGCGAGGAAAGTAGATTGCGTGTGCACCCGGGTGATTCATTTCGATGGCCAACTGCTCAGGAAACCTCGACGAGGCAGGTCTTTGGTGAACGCCTCTGTGGTGTCTGCAATCATTCAGCAATACGTGCATCCCCGCTGTCAGCAGCGCTCTGCGCTCCCACAGCGCCGATCCGCATGCGCTACGGAGTACAAGGCGCGAGGGCGTTGCGCCACGCCGCGCGCAGGCCCGGCGAGCTCATCTGGTCGCCGGACTGCGCGTGCCGCTTGCGCGGCTTCCAGCGCCGCGGCTGCCTGGGGCTCGAGCTCTGGGTGCACGCGGCCTGCCACGTCACGGCCGTGCGCCACGGCCTCCCCTGGCCGCCGGGCGCCGCGGCGCCCGCGCCCGCCCCAGACCCCGCCTGGGTCTGCGCGACGGACGCTGCCCCGCCGTGCCCTGCCTCCGACGGGCCGCCGGGTACAGCTGTGCAGACGCCCGCGCGCGTGCCGCCCGGGCTGGCCGGCAGAGAGCGCCCGCGCCTGGCCGAGGTGGGGACGGAGCCAGAGCCTGCGGCCGCGGGCGGCTGGAGCGGCGCGGGGCAGCCGCCGGGCGCGTGGGCGCATGGACAGGACAGTGCGGCAGGCCCGAACCCTAATCCAGCCGCTGCCCAGGCGCCCGCACAGCTGCCGCAGCTCTCGCCCGGCGCGCCCGGGACGCCCGCACAGCCGCCCCCGGCGGGCGGCGCGGATGAGCAGCGCTGGGGCGGGGCGGTCGACGCGCAGGGTGTGCCTATCGCGGCTAAGCTGCGGCGCGCGCGCGAGCGGCGCGAGGCGCTGGCGCGCGCGCGCGCGGGCGCCGCGGCTGGGGCGCCGACACCGCACACGCCGCCCACGCAGCACATGGCGCCTGCGGAACCTTCCACGTACCATGCAAACGCTGCCCCAGCGGGCACCCTGGATGGCCGTATTGCCCTATCCCCGGAGGACAGTGCAGGTCGTGAGGCCCTTAAGGCTGCGTTCGCGGCCGAATGCGCCAGCGGCGCGCCAGCGCTCGGGGCGGCGCCCGCGCCGCAGTCCCACCAAGGAGGCGGCAGCGGCGCGCCCGCAGCCGCGCCAGCGTGGGGCGCCGCGGTCGATGCAAACGGCGTGCCGATCGCCGTCAAGCTGGCGCGCGCGCGTGAGCGTCAGGCCGCCGCCAAGCGCAAGCGCGAGGCCGAGGCGGCGGCAGAGGCCGAGGCGGCGGCATTTCTTTGACGTTGCTTCGTCTTGCCGCGCGCGCATGACGGTATGGTGACCAGGGGATTCACCAAGGGTAGAAAACCCTGTTTTCCACGATAAGGTTGTGGAAAACAGGGTTGTGTGCCAACCTTTTCACGACGGCTTCAAGACATACATGGGGCCTCAGTATGAGGTTGAGGACCGGAAGCATGAAGGGGATGGTGTTTGACCTCTTGTGTACTGGACAACGACTATCGGAGCTCTGTTACAGCAGAGCCGCGGTCTTGTCCTGTTTTGTGTCGCTTTATCAGCTGGTACATTGCCACCTTTGACCTACGCCTCATCTTGTCCTTGTTTGTGCAGTGTGAAGTCCGCCATGCGGATGGCAGTGCCTCAAGCAAGTAGAGTCAAATGCTCTGACTTGTGTGTGCCTTGGTGTCAGCCCGCCCTGAGGAAAATAACGATGCTGTGCATTGTGCCCGTGAGTTCAGTATGAGAAAGCTGCCTGCTGACCACAGCTTTGTGTGTACAACACACTTGTGTGTGCATGTCTGTGAGTGGGCTGCTTGTTTATTAGTTAGGAGTGCAGTGTAGTACGCTCTTTGCAGCTGTGGCCGCCGAGTCGCTGTGTAATCAGGTCACATTGGATGAACGCCAGTGTCCAAGCATGTTCATGTGAGGGTCCCACTGCTACCTACTTGCAGCATGCTGTGAAACACGTGAGAAGCCAATTGAAGGCTCTGTACATGTGCTGCGGGTGCTGCTGCAGGTGTGCGCGCAAAGCTCACGCGGCCTGGGGATCCCACCCTAGCTGCCATAGCTGTCACTGCGCATTGAGACCTGGAGCACACAGAGCGCGTTCAGCAGACGCGCACAGGCCGGCACGCGGTCTCCCAACCCCCGCACTAACAAGCTGCGACAGCAGCGCGCAAATGTGCATACCCCAATCAGCGGCACGCTCGACCGGACCAGACATAAGCCTCCAGCAGGCCCGGGCGTGTCTGCGTCCTACCACCCTGGCGGGCGTGAGTATGCCCGCTGAGGGCTGCTTCCTGGTCGCAGCGGCCGCCGCAACAAGCGCACCCACCCCGAGCACTGAGCAGAGCCCTCGTCCACCCTTTCCGCAGCAAGGCTGCTAGGCGATCACGGCCGGCAGCGGCGTGGCAGCCTGTAAAGCAAGGTACCCGTCACCAACATGGAAGCCAAGGGCAGGCGCATGCCCTGCGACACGCCGCGGAACCTGGCACCGCAGCGCATCCCCAGAAGGCGTCTCCTATGCAGCCCTCATGAACGCCCCATATGAGTGACCCCCGCAAGGCCACCAGGACAGACATCATTGAAAGTGTGCGCCACTGGGGTGCGCGCCTGGCAGCAAGGACAGCCCTGCCGGCGCGCGGCACTCCCGCTGCATGGCGCTCACGTCAGCGCTGCCAGGCCCTGCAGCGCGGCAAGCCCGCCCGGCAACAGGAGCTCCGCTGCCAGCGGGCGCGCGTCGAGGGCCACATCAGGCTCTGCCTCTCCGAAGGGCACGGCCTCTCCGAAGGGCTCCGCAGCTGGGACCAGCTCAGGCGGCAGCGCGGCGCCCTCCATGGGCGGGCACCCCGCCGCCAGCGGCAGGGGCCCCTTGTCTCGCTGCGGCCCAGCCAGCACGCCCTGGACCTGCGCATGACAGGCGGGGCTGTCAGCTGCCCGCCTCACGCTTGACCGCTCAGACCGTTGGTGTCAGCATGGTGCGTGTTCTTGCGTGAGGTTGCGCCGTGCTGTCGGCGCTGCGCCATGCATTCCCTGGCGCCAAGGCTGTGCCGCCAATGTGCAGGCCAGCGGGTTCGGCTCCGTAGCCACATCGGCGGGCGGCAGACCGCACCATGCTGCCGTCTGTCGAGGCATCCTCCGCGGCCACGGCGGCGGCCGCGGCCAGCAGCTCGGCGGCCGGCAGCGGCAGCCCCACCAGCCCCACCCCGGCCCCGGCAGCCGACGCCGATGAGCCCGCCGCGGAGCGCTCCCAGGTCTCTTCACTGGGCTCCTCAAACCCGGCGAGGGCCTCTGCAGCGCGGCCGCCCGCATCGGCGCGCAGCCCAGCGGGGCCCCGCGCGGAGCCCTGGCAGGGGCCTGGCGCATGGCGGCCCGGTCGCGCCGCTCCCGCGCTTGCCGCGGGCGAGCGGCGCTCCATGGCACCCACCCAGGGCTCCGCGGCCCAGGGTTTTGAGCCTAGCGCAGCCGCGGCCGCAGCCATGCGCGCCGCCGCCGCCTGCGCTGCATGCCACAGTGTGGACCGCAGGGGTTGGCGGCGCCAACTCCAAGGCACCAGGTCCTCCCAGCCGCGTTGGTCGGCCTCGCACGCGCTTATGACAGGTGCGCACGAGAGCGCGGCAGGGGCCATGCTTCCGAGAGCGCGGCAGGGGCCATGCTTCCGAGAGCGCGGCAGGGGCCATGCTTCCGAGAGCGCGGCAGGGGCCATGCTTCCGAGAGCGCGGCAGGGGCCATGCTTCCGGTCCAGTCGGGGCGCGCCTGCGCCTCGCCGCCCACCGGCTGCAGCTGCCCCGCGGGCGCGAGCGGCGGCCGCGGGCGCGGCTCGGCGGCCGCGGCGAGCGCGCGCCCGCGCCGCGCCACATGCGCCGCCAGGTGCGCCGGGCGGAAGGTGCACTCCGCCATCGCGGCGGCCTGCGCGGCCGCCTCGGCCTCGCGCCGCCGTGCCGCCATCGCGCCCGCCACGTGGAACAGCGTCTCGTGGACCGGCTGGCGCGTGGGCCGCGCGCGCGCCGCCAGCGCCTGCGCGGCCGATATGGTAGGGTTCAGGGTAGGGTGAACTACGCCCTATCAACGCGTACATGGAGCTCGGCGGCATGCCAGAGAGTGCGAGCGAGGTCCAGCGTGGCGCGGTGCCCCGCTCGGCGCACCGCGGAGCGCGCGAGCGTGCGCGGCTGGAACAGGCGCTCCGGCGGCGGCCGGCGTGCGGCCGGCGACGGCAGCAGGTACGCGCGCGGCGGCGCCGGCTGCCGCGCGACGACCTCGCCCAGCAGCGCGGCCAGCGCCTGCGCGTCCACGCGCGGCGCGCCCGGCGCCGGCAGGCCGTCCTCGCCGAGCAGCGCGCTGAGCGCGTCTCCGCGCGCGTGGCGCTCGCGCTCGCCCCCGCGGCCGCTCGGCGAGCCCGGCGCGTTGGCCGTGCCGCGCGGCTCGCGCAGCCCGCCGGGTGCGCCGCTCCTGCCGCGGCGCGCGCGCTGTCGACCCAACAGGCCTGTTCTTTTGGCGCCCCGCTGACGCACTGTGTCTGCCGCCAGACAGCGAGACTGTCGCACGGAACCTGCGCGCGGGCGTTGCATGGCGCGGCAGACTGCAGGCGGCCATTCAGGAACCCTAGGACAGAAACCCTAGCGCGGAGTCCGGGGCGCGCCCGGCGAGGACGCGCTGCGCGAGCAGGTGCGCGGCGGCGGTGACGTCGGCGGCCACCTCTGGGTCCAGCGTGGCCAGCAGCCCGGCCGGGTCGGCCGCTACCAGGGCGAGCAGGTCGAGGTCGGGCGCCCCGTCCTGCGCGCGCCCATGCAAGCAGGGCATAAACAGGTTGTCTGTTCTACCGGAGCACTGCTTACTTGCAGAGCAGGTTGCACGCCGGTGGCCCCTGTCCCGGCGCTGCTCAGCGCCGAAGTCGCCCGACTGCGTGAGGTCCATGCGCTCCTGTGAGGCCTACAGCCCGTGCGGGGCGGCGGCGGCGTGTAGGCCCAGCAGGTCAGGGTATGACATTAGGGCTGGGGCAATATCATGGCATGCCCACAAAATGTTGCGGACTTGATACGCGGGAGAGCGCATTGCGCCAAGAAAGGTCACACGGCTGCACAAGCTGCGCGCGGGGCGCCACGCCGGGCCCGCGCCTGCGCGAGGTACTTGAAGATCTGCGCAAAGCGCCGCGCCTTCAGGCCCTCGGTGAGGCGCAGCGAGAGCGCGTTGGTGAAGCGCGCGCCCGCATCGGCCGCGCGCTGCAGCTCCGCCAGCTGCGCCAGCCGCGCCTTCTTGTCATCGACCTCCGCCCTGCCGGCCCATGAACCGCCTCATTCCCTATCATGAGCCCTCCTGGGGCTCACAATAGCGCAGCATCACAGAGTATCCTGAACTAACAGAGGCGACGCCACCGACGAGGGTGCGCAGGACTCGGATGTGCACATGCACAGCAAGCATCTCTCATGCAAAGCAAGGAATGTACGATGAGAGTCAGATTTCACACGGATCGAGACGATATTTGCCCGTCTCAAAACGTTGCCTCTGTTGGGCGGCGGGCGCGCGCACTGCATGCGGTACAGGTACTCGCCGATCGGCACGCCCGCATGGTTGCGCTCGTGCACGGGCGCGCGACCCGTCGCCGGCGCGAACAGCGGACGGCCCGTCGCGGGGTCGCGCGGGTGCGCGGCCTCGGCAGCTGCTGCCGCCGCCCGCGCGTCGGACCGCGCCTTGAGCTTGTGCAGCCTGCGCTTTGGCCCTGGCTCGCTCATGTATGGGCCAGACAATTGCTGGTAGTTGTGGCCTCCGCCAGGCGCGCATGGGCGTGTCTAAGCTGTCGCATTCATAGAGTAGAGTCCGGGCAGGGCCGCGCGACATGCCTGGACTCTGGCAGTGGTTCGAGTCGCAGCTGCACCGGGCACGCCTGGCGTAGCCCTGCATTTGCACCTCGGGTGCAACAGCCGGCAGCACCCGCCAGGCGCGCGCGCGCCTGTCAGCGACGGAGGCGGCGGCGCCGGGCGCGCTCAGCACGCGCGCGCGCGGCGCGTGCAGGCGCGGCGCAAACGTGGCGCCCTCCGGCACGCGCAGCGCGTCGGCGGCCGCGCGCGCCTGCCGCCGCACCGCGTCCTGCCACAGGTGGTCGTAGCTCTGCACGCGCTGCTCCTGGGCGCGGCAGCAGCGATGGGGTTAGGTATAGGGTAGGTAAGCCACTGCACCGCGTCCTGCCACAGGTCGTCGCAGCTGTGTACGCGCTGCTCCTGGTCACGGCAGAGAGCGCGGGGTTTTAGGCCTAGGGTAGGGTGTGGATGGGTCAGGGTTAGGGTTAGCTCCCGGGACGCCATTGCGTCACAGCCGCGGCCCTGCCGCGGCCGGCGGGCAGGGGCGCGCCTGCAGCGCCTGCGTGCGCTGCGCCATGAGGCTCTTGCTGCGGCCATCGATGGCCGGCGCGAACGTGCACTCGGCGACCTCCGCCGCGGCGGAGTCCCGGCGCAGGGCCGCCAGCCGCTCCTGCACGCGCCGCCCGCGTCCTGCTGTGTGCAGCCCGCGGAGCGCCAAGAATGTTGACTAAGGAAGCCTGAGCTGCATGGCGGCCTGCAGTAGACATGCTCAGCGGTCCCGCCGCGGCAGGCCAGTGACGCGCGCGCTGCGACAGCGGCCCCACAGATGGGCAAACCCCAGCCCTGCACCTGGCTGCGCGCGGACGAGGCCTGCGCCAGGCGCTGCCAGGCCTTGCGGTTGTCGGCGCGGCGCAGGTCGCGCGCGAGCGCGCTGATCTCGGGCGTCCACGTCGCCTGCGCCGCCTCGGCCTCCTCCGCGGCCGCGCGCTGCCGCTCCGCCTGTGCGGACGCCCAGGAGCTGAGGCGCCGCCCTGTGACCCTGATCGGAGCCTATGGCGGCCTAAGTCGCGGGGCCCCGTCACGGAAGCGAGCTCAAGCAAGGCGCCTGGGTGGAGCCCCCAGCTCGGCCTCCTGTGCGCTCTGCGGCGCTGCGCGGCCTCCGAACAACGCAGATTGCACGCCTCGCTTCATGGCACATCATCCGACATGTGCTTAAACACTGACTGCACCGGCCTTGATTCCCAGCATGTGCGGCTGCGCCCGTGTCAGCCCTGGTTAGGTCGACCCTGCTTGCGCCCGCGAGGTGAGACGAGCGTGGGCCGCGCCTGCTGCTCGCGGCGGCGGCGGTCCTCGACGCCCTCCGCGTACAGCCGCGCGCCGTAGCTGCTGAAGCCGCCGGCGGTGCGGCCGCGCGCGAGCTCGGCGCTGACGTACGAGATGACGCCGCGGCCGCTGCGCGCCTCGGACTCGGCGGCCTCCGCCCTGCGCAGGGCGTCCGCTAGGTCGTTGTCGACAGGACTCGAGACAGGGCTTTTCCACTGTGAGAGTGAGGCGCGGAACTCTCGGGCTGCGTGGCGTCCGCAACGGCCCTGGGGCCGCTTGCAATGCACACGTGCATACATCGTCACGTCCCAGGCCGCCCTCGCGCGTCCGCCTGACTGGCCAAAGACATGCTCTGCCGCCAACCGGCGGTCCGGGCTGTCCCGGCGGCGCACCGCAGCTGGCGCTGCTCGGCCTTGCGCGCGCGGATCTCGTCCGCGTTGAAGTACAGCCGCTCGTGGACCTTACGCGCGGCGGTCCCGGTGCCATACCCCAGCCTGGACCCCTGCGCCCGCGCCGTGCGCGGCGGCGACGCGCTGCGCCGCGCCCGCTCGGCGCCCGCGTCGCTGTACGCGCGCCGGTGGCCGGGTGGGCAGTAGAGGAAGGGCCCGCAGCCTGCACGCATGTTGTTCGGGGCTGCCGGAGCCCTTCATGCTTGCCTGATGCCCTGGAACATGGCGCAAGAGTGAGCCTGTCACCAACAGGTCAGCCTGTCTGCTGGCAGCGCTGGTGCACTTGTGTGACGCTACATTGTCACGTCGTGTAGAACATAGGCGCATGCTTTCCCCTCCATGTTCCTGCAACAATGCGGCGCCTGCACAGATCGCAGGGCTGCCCCTGCGCACACCCTGCACGCTCACGCATGCAGGCCAGCTCTGCCAGGGCCGCCAGACCGAGCGGATGGGCGCGCGCGCCGCACCGCCGACGTGCCGCTCGCCCGCGCTGAGGAAGCCGTCGGCGTCGCCGCCGGCGCCCCAGCCGGCGCCGCCCGCCGCCCCACTCGCGGCACCCTGCTGGCCGGCGGCCGCGTCCGGCACGGGGCTGCACGCCGCGTCGGAACCGCGCGACCCCGCGGGCTCGGCCGCCTCGCCGTGGGGCCCCCGCCCGCTGGGCGCCCCGGCGCGGTTTTCATGAACAGGGGCGCCTGTGTGGTCTGCGCGGCTCGCGACCTCCTCCCCGTCCTCGCACGGGCTGCCGCCGTCGCCAGGCTGCCTGGCGCCCGTGGCGGCGGGCGCGGACTGCGTGGGCCGCTCAGGCGCGGCGCAGTCCTGCACGCCGTCCAACGCGTGGTTGGCAAGACACTCATTTGTCCAGCTCAGGGCCTTACACAGCATGCAGGGCTCCTTGCATGCAATTGTTGTCCCGCAGAGCAGGCGAGCCTCTTCCTTCCCAGCGTTTGGCACCCTGGTCGGCCGCCAGGCCATGCCCAGGCGCGCAGTGCTGCGCCGCAAGACGTTTAGTCACACAGGTCTGCCCGGCCTGGCGCACTACCTCCCCGGCGCTCTCTCCATGGTGGCCAGGGCAGAATTAGGATAAGGGCACACCTCCTCCCCGGCGCCCGGCACCCGCTCCAGGTTGGCCGCCAGGTGCTCCGCCAGTGGCGCAACCACCTCCTCCGGCAGAGCGTGACGCTCGCAGAAGCCCCGTGCAGCCGCCTGCCGCGCAGGGGACAGGCCGCCGACCTCAGGCCAGGCCGATGCGGGTCGACCTGCAGACGCTTCCTGGCTGCTGCGCGCGCTCTTTAGCTGCGCCTTGCAGCCGCGTGATCGAGCAGGCTGCTGCAAGTGGTGCGGTGGGCGCTGCGCTGCGTGAGGGTGAGCAAGCCCACATGGGCTCCCAAGAGAGTCCGTGGAGGCCAGGCGCGGTGGCCGATCGCCCGGGCGGGGGCGGGGCAGCCTGGAGGCGCGCCAGCGGGCAGTCGCCGAGGCGCAGCTCGATGCGGTCGCTGAGCTCGGCGGAGATGGCGACCGTGGTCACCAGCAGCAGCGGCGGCTCCGCGCCGTCGGACGCCTCCGCCTCGGCGTCGTCTGCTGCGCGCGCAGCCGCTGGCGCCTCCCCCGCCAGATCTGCCGTAGCGCCCACCACAGCACAGCCCTCCCATCACCTATCTGACGTGTGGTATTGTACACACGTCCACACCTATGCGTTGCCTTCCACAGCGACGCGCTGCAACCTACCGCGGCAGCGCCAGCAGCATGCTTGAGCAGTCAGAGAGCTGCAGCGGTGAGCACCGCCCCGCCTGCACGTGCACAAAGACTGGCGGAGAGGGGTGGGTTGGCAGACTTGGGCCGCACCTGCTGCGCTGCTGGCAGGATCCAGGTCGTCATCCCCGTGCGCTGCGGGAGCTTGCTCGTGAGCCTGCTCTGTGCGCCTGTGGGGCTCTTTGCGCGACGGGCTGGAGCTCCCCTGCTGCGCTGCGGGTGCGCAGCCCTCCGCAGCGCAGGGCGCTCCTCGCGGCGCGTCGCAGCGCCCCGGCTGCTCCGCGCCGTCAGGGTCCGCGGGCTCGCAGGGCTCGGCGCTCGACAGGTCGAAGCAGGGCGGCGTGTCTGGCACTGCGTATGGGCTCGCGCAGCCCTCGCGCGCGGGGGCGCCTCCCGTGTCGTCATCCTCGGGCAGCCCCGGGCTGAGCAGCGCTGCGCGCCGCAGCGGGCTCCATTTGTTGCAAAGCGTCCAGAGAGGCTTGGCTGCTGGTTGTTCCGTGCGGGCGCATGGACAGCGCTGCTGCTGTAGGAGTGCCCCAGGCACCGCCTAGCAGAAGCGCCGGAACGAGCTAGCCGCGCTGGGGCACAACTCGCAGGAACAGTTGCTGTAGGCAGCAGAGACCAAGTATGGCCTGCGACTAGCAGCATAACCAGAGCGGGCTGTGCTCCGCGTGCAGATTTGGGGTTGACACGGATGTACACAGCAGCAAGCAAGACAGGGAGCGCACTGCTGGCGGGCGTGCCGCCTGGTTCATCCATAAGCGTGCTGCGTGCAAGCGCTTTGCAGGAGGTGGATGCGCACTGCTTCAGCAAGTTTGGTGCACACCGCAGACAACACCCACACCGCAGACAACACCCAGCTGGTGGAACAGCATGGGGACCGTCCAGTAATGCAATGGCTGGCCACTAAATGGCCCGGAGCTGCTGCTTTCGAAATCTTCTAGCCGTTAACCCTGGCACGTGATCCCGCATCTCAGCGTTACTCAGCAACCCCCGCTGAAGAAAACAAGGTATCAGGCGACTACCCGATCCTGTGACATCGCTGTAAGCACACGTTGCAGAAGCTGCAAGCTAGCCTGCACATAGGATGAAGCGCAACCCGTGACGATGGCGCCCAAGGCATGCGCACCAGAGTAGCCCTGCATCACACGCTTGCAACAAACTCAAGTACTCTCTAACAGAGCTTGTGTGCGTTCTAGATCGCGCGGAAGCCAGCTACGCCCAAAGCACCCGCGTACGAGACTGCTGAAGACGCGCTGCAGCCCTTTGGCCTGAAGGCGCGCTTGCCCTGGTTCATGCGGGAGCCTCCAGAGTACCACTTATGTACCGGGGGGTATTTCGCGCTATCTTTGAGTCCCCGCTGCACCCCGCGCCCATACAGGCTGGCCTGAGACGCTCTGTTGCGTGCGTGCCTTTAGAAAGTGACCACGCTCCCGTGCTTGCAGAAGCTGCCTACAAACACAGGTCCGCGCAATGCCGTCTTCTGGTGCCAGCCTTCTGCCACTGTGTGTATCTGTACATGCAGGTGCACGACCTGTGCAGCACGCCCCTGGGCGTCAGAGTAACCATCCTTGGAGTCAGGTGTGCCTCGCAGCCAGCACTTTTCAGTCTTCTAAGTATAATGTCGATGTCCTATCTGGTCGCCTAGCTGTCAGACCAAGTGGGTACCCGACCGCCCGCTTGGACTCTGTGTGCTCCATGGAGATTAGCTGCTCCATTTTACATGCTCCCTGCTGTCCTAATGCACCCTCTCAGAGCGCTCCAGGCAGCGCCCAGCCAGCCTGGAGCACAAACCTCAGCAGCCGACAGGCAGGAGCCAGCTGGCAGCTTCCGCGCAGGTACACGGATCCGGAGGCCAAGAGCGGCGCGCGCCTGTGGGCGCGATACGCGTGCGGCCTCGAGGCTCCGCTGGATGCGCTGCCCGACAGCTCCCTGGCCGAGCAGGGGTGCGTCCGGGGCAGTGGGTGCCAGTAGGTGTCACGACCCTACAATGCAGCTATTTGCAGCGCCAGATGCGTTGCCTGGCGCGCATGCAGGTATGTCAGGTGCAGCGAGTCCGCGCACGTCGAACGAGACCTCACGGAGCTGCAAGCGGAGGTCGATGCATTTGAGCTGCAGAGGTATGTTTCACCTCAGAGAGCGCAACATGAGGCACACATGCCACGCTGTATGTGCCTGATGCTGAAGCTTTTGCACGGTAGTGCCTTATATAGCCGAACGTGTCTTTGCGTAGATGGCATGTTGCCTCCTTATGTGCACGTCACATGCAGCTGCTGTACCAGGCGTGGCTGATGCCCAGCTGCCTGGGCTGCAGGTCAGCAGCGGCTGCTGCAGCTGAGCTGGCCGCAGCAGCAGATGCAGCCCCCGCTACTCGTAGAGGAGCAACAGCAAAGAAGAGTTGAGACTCGTCGCAACTAACAACAGAAGAAAGAAGCTCCTGAGTGAAGAGAGCGCATACATCAACAGTGCTATTGGATTACAAGTCGTCACAACCACATTGCAGCAGAGATGGTGCAGTGCTACATTCATGCGCACATTGCCACGCAGCTCCAGCATGGTTGTCAGCACAGGCGGTGCGCATCCTAATGCAACCTGACCGGCAGCTAGCCCACAGCAGTCGCTTTGGTATCGCTTTGGTGTGTGTGGACAGCCTGCGTGGGAGCCCTGCATCGTGCGCACTAGGGCCTGCCGCTGTTCTGGCTCTCACCGCACCGCTCCACCATGACGTCATACAGCTGCTTCCCGTTGAAGATGATGGGGAAGAAGTGGATCTGCGCCCGCACGTCAGCGGCTCGCGGGGCTTCATAGGGACCTAGCTGCGCTCGGCACTTGCATACAAAACTTCTGACTCAAGTACACCACAACGTATAGGGATAGGCAAGGGGGCTCACCTGCCCCTCTGGCTTCGTCTGCGTCTCCTGTTGTAGAAATTTCCCGCAGTAAGCGCTCTCTCCAACTACGAAGTTCACTGCAACAAGGACACTGCATGGAGGGACAGCGTATGGCATCTCATGCCGCTGCACGCACCTTGAAGTAGACGAGCACAGGGAACTTTGGCCACCAGAATTCCCTGCAACCACCGATAACGTGTGACACAGTGTCCTCCACGAATAAGTGCCAGCAAATAAGCAGCACCAGCATGCGCACCAGTTGGTGAACGTGTCGTACTTCCAGCGGTTCTCGCCTGCGACACTCTCACTGTCATGGACTAGCCTGTGTCTGCAGCAATGAGTAATGCATCCACACAGACAGCGTGCGCACCGCCCACAAACGCGTTCTCAGTCTTATCCTCGCTCTTGCCAATCAACACCTCCAGAGCCTCGTCGTCAAAGCGGAAGCGCACGCGCGATGCCTGCCAGCGCGGGAGCAAGTTATCGCGCTAAGTCCATGGCTACGGCATGCCGAGCTGTGTGTACAGTGCCGGCCACCCAGCAATCCAAGCATGCCAACGCTTTGAGCAAGGCAGGCAGGTGCTACCTTAGCAGGCCAGACCAGCTGGCATGATCGCGCACCTGCACCGTCAAGAACAGTCCCAGGACGCCTGTCAGCGTAGCACCTACAAGGTTCTCTGTGTACAGGGACAACGCCGCGACACCTGCAAGCCGACAGCACAGGTTGGGCTGGCCCACGCGTAATGAGCTGTGCTTGCGTGACGTGACACAGCGCGGACGGCAGGCTCGCACCCAGGAGGACGAGCGGAATGTTGCAGGAGGGGGTGGGCTCGATCGTCTCCCGGACCACCACCTTCTCCGCCGGCTTTGCCCTCTTCAGGAAGCCAAACTGCACGCGGTGGTCCACACCAGCTGGCCGAGCTCATACACCAAGGGCTTCACAGCATATATTGTGGCAACATGAAGCAAAAGGCAGGGTGTGCTCTCCTTGCTGCTGCGGTCACAGACCGTGCTTAGCACACCAAGCAGTCACAAGATCATATCAAAGTCAGTGATAGAGCTAGCACGCAAGCGGTGTGGTTGCGCTATGCCCCCCTGCTGCAGACAGAGCTAGCACAGCAAATGAAGCATCAACGTGAGCGAGAAGCACAGTCCATATGCCAGACATGCCTGTGGCCAGGCTCTGCGCCATTGACATGCAGGACACGCTTGCTGCGGGCAATGCTTCACCCAGCTAGGTAGTATGCAAGCGCACCAGCGCTGTGGTCACGCTCTGCTGCCTGCTGCTGCGCCGTGCGCCGCCGACTGCAACCAACCTCCGCGGCAAGGCCGCCCCCGCGCGAAAGGGGCGGAGCTGGAGGTGGTGGCAGGCGCCCTTCCTCTGCTGCAGGCCCAGTGACGCACCCTGGGCAGCATGGACACTTCCTGCGGGACCCCCACCAGCATTAATTTAAAACAGGCAGTGCAAGCGGCCCTTCACAGAAGCAAGCAGAGGCATTGAACCGTCACCTGCCATTCTGCCTGCACCTGCTCCTCACCGTCCACAGCCTCGTGAGCTTTTTGATCCTTCAGAGTCATATGGCCTTGAATGGTGCACAAGGGCAGCCTAGGGTCAGCGACCCTAGGAAGCATACCGCTGCAGGACAGCTGCGGAAAAGGATGCTGGTTGCATCGCCCTTGTTTGTAATTCCGCAAGTCCCTAGCGTACTGCTCTGCTTGTGACCTGACCGCATCCATCTTTCAGTTTTGGCAAAGTAAGTGGAAACTCTATCACGTTTTTTGGGGCAGTCAGGGCCACCTTGCGCGTTTCAGTATTCTAGGCAGCGTGCGTAGACCAGGCGGGACCCATGGAGCCAGTATCACCAGCAACAAGGCTGTGCGTGAACGCAAACTTTGACAGCGGGAACATTATTTGCAAGTCTGCATCCGACCCCAGCGACGTGCAGGTACAGGGCCTGCTGCACTCAGCTACAAGTTGCGCTATACCTGTCCTGATGCGGCCAAGTGTGTAGCGTGGGGGTCTGCTGCACGGCCAATCTGATGCGCTGACACTCTAGCTGCGGATGTAACGCGCAGCTGGAGATCCGGCCTGACCCCTTCTGCGAGCATGACAACGTCGCCCACTTCCAGTGGTTCCACTTTCGGATTACAGGCGCACAGGGCGTGCCGCTTACTCTGAAATTGGTCAACGCTGGCAAGGCGTCGTTCCCCGTCGCATGGCCAGGTGCGCACCATAGCGGTGTTTGTGTCGTTCATACTAGTGAAGGTTGGTATTGCCTCAGGTCCGGCTGACTTGAAGCACCTTCCTCCCTGCTCACTGTGCAGCGTGTTGCACCCGATGATAGGCCGCTCCTTGAGCACGGGTTGCACCTCATGACATCTGTGCAAGCGCAGGTTACAAGGCGTGCGCGTCCTACGACACCAAGAATTTCTTCAGAGTGCCAACGACCTGGGACCCTGAAGAGGGCGTCATCACCATAAAGCACACGCCTGAGAAGGCGCGCTAATGCCGCCCCCTGTATGACAGCATCCTTCGTCCTGCAGCGTTCAGAGAGGACGCAAGTGTTGTGTAGAAGCTGCATGTACCAGGCATGCTCCATGGGGACCTGGTCAGGTTCCTCAAGGTGCTTGCATCATACTTGGGTACCAATGTGATGCAAGCACCTTGAAGAAACCCCTGACCTTTTGTAGTACAATCCAGCGGCAATGCTTCTGCCACAATGACCTGCTGAGGTATCCAGTCAGTCACTCGGGGGCTGCCAGACACTTGTAGGAGCACAGCATACCGCACTGGGCCTGCGCATAGCACACAGTGTGGCTGCATGTGCGCAGGACGCCAAAAGGACTGCCTGTCCAAAACATGCTGCCGGACTCCCTGCATCCGCTACACGGTAGTCTGACACAGACTGGCGCCGCAGCTGGGCAGGGCGCTGACGCGGCTGCGCGCGCGCAGGACGCTACATGGTTTGCCTACTTCACGCCGTACACGCTCCCGCGGCACACGGCGCTGATCGCGGAGATGCAGATGAAGTCGCGCGTGCGCCTGGAGGCGTTCGGGCCCAGCCTGGACGGCCGCGACGTCGACGTCCTGACAATTGGTGCGGGCCGCCTCCGCGCTCCAAGCTACGTCCTTGTGCAGGGCGGTTGTCAGGGGTCTGGCGGTTGTCAGGGGTATGGCTTCCATGACCATACTTTCTGCTCTGGTGGAAGGGCGTGCGCACGAGGGCTGTCGGGCCTACGGATGGCTGTCCGGCCGTGCCGCTAGACCTCTCACAATGTGCACGGCGCGCCAAGGGTGCCTGGCATGCAGGTGTCTGTAGCGCGGGCTGACAGCCGTGGGCCGCTGCGTCCAGGCGAGCCCGGCCCCGACCGCCGGCAGGTCTGGATCGTGGCGCGGCAGCACCCCGGGGAGTCCATGGCGGAGTGGTTCATGGAAGGTGCGCCGCGTTGGCAGCATGGAGCTGAAAGTACATACCAGGAGCGTTAATGTGCGTGTCCAACCCCAGCCGCCATGCAGCTTGCAATGCACTGGGGCGCAGTCATGCATGCCTGACAAGACGATGCCTGCAGGATGTGCAGCTGTGCCTGATGATCTGTAGCTGCCTGAACACTTCCACCATTTAGTAAGCCACTTCTAAGAAAGCCACTGCTCCGCAAACGGTGTGACCTCTGATAGATGCGAGCTCGGGCAGCAGCAGATGTGTATGGACCCGCTGGGCACCCGTGCTGGAATGTGGGGTGAGGCGGTGCCTGTTGCAGACCACCCTGTGCCCGGACGCGCAGGGATGCTGGACTGCCTGACCAACGAGCACAACGCCTTCGCTATCCGCCTGCTGCAGCACGCGCAGTTCCACGTCGTGAGCCACCGGCCCACCGTGCCCGCCGCGCCGGCTTCCTCTGTCATGGGAACCACCGAGTGGCACTGGAGCCTGCACAGAAATGCAGGCTTTGGTGCACGTAAATGTTCTCTGAGTATATAAAGCAGGACTACCGTGGCACAGGTGCATGTCTGCCATGGTTGTAGCTGCACCAGGTGGTGTGCACAAGCTGCCGGGCTGTGACAGTCAGAGCCGTGCACAAGCTGCCGAGCTGTTGCAGTCAGCCGAGCCTGACTGAACGTGCAGCTCCCCCGTGCATCCCCTCTGGCGACTGTTGATGTCGCCTCATCCCTTGCGCGCCACGCAGGTGCCCAACATGAACCCGGACGGCAGCTACCGCGGCCACCTGCGCACCAACGCGAGCGGGGCCAACCTGAACCGCGAGTGGAAGAACCCTACGCTGGAGCGCAGCCCGGAGGTGATGGCGCGGTCCAGGGTCTGGGCTCCAGGGTCTGGGCGTGGCATGCATATGTGCATTCGCCAAACGCTGCAGCGCAAGGGGCAGAGCAAGGGATGTGCAAGTACCTGGTACATGCCCCGTGCAGGTCGGTGCCAGCTGCCATTCTAATGTTGTGGACGGGCGCATGCAGCTGCGGCTGCCGCTGAATCTGGATCAGCATGATCCTCCGCTAACGAATATAGGCATCAGACGGTACCATTTGCGGCTTGTGGGGGAGCTGGGACCTGCCGCTGTTCACTGGAAACCGCTGGCCGAGCCGCGCGGCTGTTGAGAGCTGCCCCGCGCGGTTGCCGAGCCCCGGCCCCGCGGCGCAGGTGTTCCACGTGCTGCGCCGCATGGACGAGCTCGGCTGCGACCTGTTCCTGGACATCCACGGCGACGAGGAGATTGCTGCCAACTTCCTGGCCGGCTCGGAGGGCGTGCCCTCGTGGAACGAGGCCATGGCCGCGCTGGCCAAGACGTTCATGACCGGGTGCGCGCGCGCTCGGGCCCGCCCCGCAGCACACAACAACATCCCCCACGCGCCCAAGGCCCGCGCTTATAAGCCCTAGCGGTTACGGTGACAGTGTCTGCCTGTTTGTCTCAGACGGCAGCCGCTTTGGTTGACTTGTGCGCATTTGTGTGCACACGACCTCAGATTCATATTATTCATAAGCTATGGCGCACCGGATTAGCATGCCACAGTGGCTAATATTGTTATGGAGCGCATCGTATGCAGTGCCCGTGGAGGGGTCCATGGGACCGCCGGTCAAGGCAAAGAAGGTATACTTGCAGCAGTTCATGAGAGGCACACGACAGCCGGCAGGCCAGTAGAGGCCCATTCGCGTGTGCGCACGCGGGGCGCGTCGCAGCCCGTATATAGAGCAGCGCGCAGCCGGGCTGCCATGCGGGGGCGCTGCGGCGCTGCGGCAGGTTTGAGCGCGCCACGCCCGACTTCCAGGCCAAGCTGGGCTACGAGGTGGACAAGCCGGGCCAGGCGGACATGACGATCGCCAGCAACGCGGTGCGGCGGCGGCCCGCGCGCGCCGCACTGCCGCGCGCACGCTTGCATCGCCACTTAGCGAGGGGAGTGGTGATTGGTGTGGACGCGCGGCTGTGCTCGCTCTGTGTGCCAGCTGCTATGCGCCTGCCCAGCGCAACGGCCGTGCCGCTGAGAGCCTGTGCTGGTCAATACTTGCTGAGTGTCTGGTGCGCACGGACATAGGCAATGCCGTGCTTCAGTGCCTGCAAAGATCTGCATCAGATGGGGCTGATGCACTTGGGATTACAGTCCAGCCTGGGTGGTGCTGCTCATGGGTGTACCTGGTAGAGCGAATATCTGTGAGAACGTCTATGAGGATGAGCCTGGCGCTCGAGTAAGAAGAAAATTACGGGGGCCTGCCGCGCGCGCGCGCAGGTGGCCGAGCGCTTCAAGTGCCTGAGCTTCACGCTGGAGATGCCGTTCAAGGACACGCAGGACTGCGAGGACAGCGTGCACGGCTGGAACCCGGCATGCCCCGCTCGCCGGGCTCATCATCAGCAGGGTCTGTTCAGTCTTTACCTGCAACGGCAGTGTGTGGCACCGCGGTGCTATGAAGCTACGTTTGGAGCATGAGCTCGCGAGGTGTTTCGATAGTCGTTTTACAAGACGAGGTGCTTGCCATGCGTGCAGTTGCATTTGCCAGCAATGCCTAGTGAATAGCCAAGCGCGTTGGTCCCAATGTTTGCACTGCTGTGGATGCGTGGTGCGTCATGACCAGAAGCGGCTCACCGTATGGATGTCACGGTGTGTGGCGCAGGAGCGAGCGATGAACTTTGGCGCATCTATCCTGGCGCCCATCTACGAGTGCCTGCCGGACTTGCTCAAGCCGCGGCAGGGCGCCGAGGCGAACGGGGCAAAGGCAGATGGCGCCAAGGGCAAGGGCACCAAGCGGCAGAAGCGCTAAGCGCGCGGGCCGCAGAAACAGCTACATGTCTTGGCTCTCAGACCATCATCCCTCACTATCTTGCGCACACATCAACGTGGCGCTTCAGACGTGACTGCGGCGGACAGCACAGGCGGGCAGGTGGTTACCATTAGGTGCTTGCCAAGCCGGTGAGGGCTATTGCATGATCACATAGCTGTTATGTGACCTTTCAATCAGTCCTTGAGATTTAGAGCAATGGGTGCATGACCTTGCTAAATATGCTGTAAGTACATCCTGTTGGAGCGGCTGGTGCTTTTGCTTGTGTATGCATGCACATCCAAAAGTCGGTACTGGCTTTTGCACCTGCGAGCGAGTACATGGCTCCGCTAAGTGTTGTGAGGTTGCAGCTCTGCTACATGTTAAGCGCCTTGCGTACACACATGAGCTTCGGCATGCATGCAAATGGTAAGCTCTATTAATACTCTTTAAAATAGCAAATCGTGGATGGTTACAGCAATGTTAAGTTCTGCTTGCACAGTCCCGTTGGCTTGCTTGACAAGCACACTTTGTGCGCATTTGTCTAGCAGGTGAATTGTCTGGCTAAAATCGCTTTGTACCTTAGCGCAATGGCAGACAGTTCTGCAGCTTCTACGTCGCCGGCTAATGGGGCGCACCTAATTGGCAATTCACACGAGAAAGTTACTGCAGCAGCCACGAGCAGCCAGGACGTCCCGACTGCATCGTCCGCCAGCGAGAGAACTGTGCCAGCGACAGAAGAGGACAGAAGGTGATGCACCTATGTTTTGTGCATCTGGCTCGACACTCTTGCCCGTGCTTTGTTGTGCGCGCTGCGGCTCTAGGAGGGTATGAGACAGCGCTCTCTTGCAGGCCCTTCAGGAGGCGTGCAGAGGTGGCCACAGCTCCGCGGGCGGCGCCCCTGCAGCGCCAGCCTGAGCCTCTGCGGGTGCAGCTCTCCGTCCCGTTCACGGCTGTGCATCTACTTGCCAGGTCCCACTGTGTTCTAGCACCCCTGAAGAAGGCCCTCAAGCGCTCCTGCTTCCGCAGGGCCTCCTGGGCCGGTTCACGGGCCTGTTTGGGGCTGAGGCCAGCGGCCGCGCTGCCTCGGGCGCCGGGGCGGGCACCTCGGGCGCGCCAGACTTCCTGGCGCAGTCGGACGGCCCCGACCGCAGGCGGCTGCAGGCCGCCGCCGTGCCTCAGGCTACAGGTACGCCACGCGGCGCGCCTGCAACACCTCGCCACACGTTTGCGCGCGGTTGGATGCGCTGCAGCGCCCTCGGAGCGCCCTGGACCGCGCGCTGCACGCAGCAGCGCCGGCGCCGCAGTCAGGCGCCTCGGCATGGCCAAGCCGAGCAGGTTGGCGTGGCTCCTTGTGCTGTGCTGTACGCCCTGTTAGCTGGCTGCCCTGGTTGGCGGCAAGCTGCCGGCCGGCTGCTCGCCTTTGGTCGCCCCAAGTGGGGAGAGGCACATGGGACACGGGATGACCAAAGGCGAGCAGGTGGTCTGCGCTTGCCGCCAACAGGGGCAGCCAGCCAACATGGCAGGCAGCATGGCACACGGAGCCACGCTAATCTGCTCCCATGTTAACAAGGCGAGAGGGGCTCGCCATGTTTCTCCTCTGCACAAGACTAGGCAGAGCGCTTTGCGAGGCTGCAAGCTCCTGGCGTGCTTGGACGGGAGCGCAGCCCTGCATGCACCCTTTCTGCATCACCCGAGGCCCGGCCCAAGGGACGCGCTGCACAGGAGGCCGCCGGGCTGCCGGTGCGAGCGCGCTGACGGCGTGCAGCGCAGGCGCGGGCGCGCTGGAGGCGGAGTGGCGGCGGGAGTGCCTGGCGTTCGCGCGTGTGCGCAAGCTGGCGCATGTGGAGGAGATGCGCGTCCTCTACCTGGTGCGGCGCCCCCAACCCTAACCTTGCCCGCCTGAGTGGTGCAACCCCTCCAGCCATACGCCGGGTGACCCGAGGCGCGGGCCGGCCGCGGTCTGCTCAGCCCGGCCGCAGTCTGCTCAGCCCGGCCGCGGTATGCCCAGGAGACATGGGCAGTGCTGCCGCCGGTGGGCTGCATGCAGAGTCGGCCGGCGCCGCACAGCTGCGAGCGCTGTGCATAGCCATACCGGGTGGCGTCCCATTTCACCGCCATGCAAGCGGCAGGAGGTCGTCAGGCGCACGGCGAGCCACATGGCGCGTGAGCTGAGCGGCATGGCCTGCATCGCTGCGCAGGATAGGGAAGCAGAGGGTCCGGGCGGTGCGGCAGTGGTCGTGGTCGTCGGCGCGCTCTACAGGCCGAGCGCGGCCACGCGCGAGGAGGGCCTGCTGCACGCGGTGTCGGTGCGCCGCTCGGCAGGGCGGCCGTCCCGCACGCGGGTGCCGCCTGTCGTGCCAAGCTCTGGCCGGTCAGGGTTAGGTTTAGGGTAAGCCTATGCAGGCACAGCCCGCCAGTCGCCTTAATGCCTCGTGAGAGGATTGTGCGCCAGAGCTGCTTTGCCATGTAGCCTGGGGTCTTGACGTGTGTGGAGTTGGACCATAGATGCACTTTCACACGCAGCGCATGTGCACGTGGGCAACCCCGGGCGCACGCTCCGGACGCGCGCAGGTCATGGAGGAGGTGGGCGCGCGGCCCTATGTGGTCGTGCTCTTTAACGCCGACGCGGACCTGCCGGCCGTCCCGGACGCCACCTTCATGCAGGAGCTGCACACCGCGCTCGACCCCGCGCACCGCAGCAGGCTGAAGGCGCGCCGGCAGGGCTCATGGCTGAGGTCCTAAGCGCAGGCGAGCGGTTGCAGAGCAAGCCTTTGAGTGTCAACGCTGGGCACCCGCCCAAAAGGAATCCGCCTCCAAAAGCGCTCTCAGGCCTTGCGCATCGTGTCACCCAGCAGCGCCGGCGCGCCTCGCCGCGCGCCCCACGCTGCCCCGGGGCCGCTGCGCCGCCGCTGGTCCGGCCCGCGGCGGCATGCGAGGCAGCGCGCGCCCGCCCGCAGGCGCTGTACCTGGTCCACCCCAGCGCGCGCCTGAAGCTGTGGGTGCTGGCGCTGCGGCTGACCGAGCCGGCGTTCTACGGCAAGGCTACCGCGTTCCTGCGCCTGCGCACGCTCGCGGCGCACATGCCGCGGCCGCCCGTGCCGCCGCAGCACGTCCTGGACTATGACCGGGCGCACGGCTAGCCTCGCGTGACAGAGTCCAGTCCCTGCGCTGCAGTGAGGCTTGGACATCGTGCGCGTGTGCTTTGCCCTCGGCGCTGCACGCATGGGTTGCTTTGCAATTGCTGCGTCATGCAATGTGCACTGCAGCAGCCCGGGCATGTGACCCCGCGGCTGTTTCCAGTGTGGGTTGTCTTGCAGCACACTCTCCATTTGCTTTAAAACCTTCCTGAGAACACTTATGGTGGCGCCTTGGTTACAAGCTGGTCGCTATGCACTCTGCACGCCCTGCTACTGCAGAACAGACAAACCATGGCATGACTGCAGACACGCATTTCCACAGGCAGCGTACTTGAGACAACAACATGCAAAACATTCAGACATGCTAAGTGAAATACTGTGCTGAAAGTGACGTGTTTGAACAGCTGGGGGGAGGGCGCTCATGCTCTATTGCAGGGCAGGCACAGCTGCCTGCAAGCGCCTGGTTCCACTCTAGGACCGACTGCCATGACTCATACATTTGAGCGCTGTCTCTCGCAGACGCACGTCGCAGCGCGGTGTGCCCAGCGCAATAAGGATCTTGTCCATGCGCCCTCACGGGAGCCTGGCATGACGGCCCTGCTGAGTCCCATATTTGGACACACAGTAGCCGCTGAGACGAACGCTTAGGAAAAAAATGGGTTGAGCAACCAGTTTATGCCATAAAGCCTTTGAGCGGGCATTCGAGGGGCTTTCCAGCGGCAGGTGCCCTGGCAGCAGACCTGCGGGTGCTCCACGGGCTGTGCCTGGGTCGGTCAGCGCTGCCACCCCTCAGGCTGTCAGGTTTCGAACTTTTGAAATGCGAAGGTAAGCGACAGCGAGGGCAGCCCGCTCTGCAGGCGCCCACGCATCCACATCTCAGGCTCGGCCTCACGGCTCCAGGGTCTGCAGAGCCGCGGCTGCACCAGGCGCCCACCGGCATGGTCTGGCAGCTTGCTGCACTGCAGCCGTGCCGGCCCGCTGCGTCTACAGTACCGCGAGCACCTCGCGCTGCGCGTCTTTGGGTTCTGCCATCTTGCAGCACTCCAGCACGTCGCAGCCGCTGGCACAGCAAACCGCGCCGGCGCGCCTCCGGCAGCGCTACGGCTTCAGCAGGCGGCCGCTGCCGCGCCCGCGCGGGCGGCCGCGCTGCAGGCGCGCCAGGCGCGCCGCCAGCTCGGCCGCGCCCTCCGGCAGGCCGTACCGCTCGGCGTCGTACGACAGGCAGTCCTCCGCGCCGCCGCGGCCGAACAGGTCGCGCCCGCGCGCGATGCGGTCCACGATCAGCGTCAGGTTGCGGAATTCCGCCTGGTTGAACTCGGTGTGCGCGAAGCTGCCCACCTGCGCGGCGCGCGGGCCGCGGGGCGTCACAGGCTGGCGCGCCCCTGCTACCGGGCTGGCCAGACGCAGACGCCGTACCGATGGCTTATGCATGTAGGGTAGGGTCACTATTACCTACAGTGGGGCGCCACAACAAGTTCGCCCCTGGCTTGCTGGCCAGGCGCCGCCGGGTTGACCGATGCATTGTCACTTTTATCAGCAGAGCCCGCCCTCACCACGATTGCAGGGTCCCTGTGCTGGGCACGGCAGCATGGCGCAGCCAGTGAGCCAAAGCAAGTAAAACAGGCGAAGGCAGCGCCTGGTTCAGCGTCACACGTGCGCAAGCAGCTTGGTCCGCTCATCGGCACCTGGGAGAGGCTCGCCTCGCGCGCCGCTGCACACGGACGCGCCGGCGGCGCGCTCGGCGCCGGGCGGGGCGGCGCGCCTTGCGCACCGCGAGCGACATGATGTAGCTCAGGTGCCAGCTGGCGTTGTACACCCTGCCTCAACCCCATACACTAGTCCTAACCCTCGCCTCGCATGCCTCTGCATGCAGAGCCGGGCGGGGCAGCGCGCCTTGCGCACAATGTCCGCCAGCGACATAAAGTAGCTCAGGTGCCAGCCGGCATCATACACGGTGTCCACGCGCGGCAGCTCCACGCGCCGCTGGTCCAGCGTGGCCGTCCGCATGCCCGCCTCGGACACCGCAAACGCGTGGTACCACTCCGTGGGCTTGACCCACCTGCGCCGCACCGGCGCGGCGGTTTGACGGCAGGCGCCCGCGCGGGGCCTGGCCCTGAAGGCAGCGGATGGCAGTGGCGCCGTGTACGGCCTGCAAAGGGTCTGGAAAGGCGCAACCGTGTGCGATTGCGCTGCCTTGTTAGGGTCTTGCTAGGGTCCACATTCATCCACGGCAGCGGGCGGACGCTCTGCAATGTTAGTGACGGACGTGCCAAAGGCTGCACAAGCTCAGCCTTTGCATGCCGGCCGGTGGCTGGCTCACATGTGCGACCTGCGGCCCACCAGGCCTCCCTGCCAGCAAGGCAACAACCCGGCGCGGGGCGCGCGCGGGAGCTGGGGCCGCACGGACGCCGCACGACAAGGCGTGCGCCCGGGTGTGCCCCCACAGAGGGACGCACTTTGCCAGGCGGGTGCCTGCGGCTGCCCTTCCAAGGACAGCGCCCCCATCCCCACACAGACACCTGCTTCTCCCGCCCACCGCCAGCCTATTTTGCGTGACAGGGGGCGCGCGCGACATGGAGCTTGGGCGCGTCGTGGCGCGCAGCCGAGCGGCAGCAACGGGGTTTTGTTTTGGCACCTGAAGTTGTAGTATAGGAAGCGCATCTCCAGGTACAGCGCGTCCGCCGTGCGGCCGTACAGCGGCCCGCGCAGGTCGGCCACGACCTCGCGGCGCGGCACCTCGTCGCTGTCGCACACCAGCACCACGTACCGCCGGCCCGCGTACTTGTCCAAAATGTACTGCGCCGGATGCAGCCGCTGGTACGCCTCGCGCCACCTGCGCGCCCGGCTCGGCGGCTGCTGCCTGCTTCCGAGGGCGCACCATGCGCGCCGCGCAGGGTGCGTCGACGGTGCGCCTGTAACAGGGCCTGGCGCAGAGTGGGTAGGGCGCCCAGGTGGGCCGCGCACGGTCTGCGGGTGGCGCGTCAAGAGCAGCACAGGACCGAGCACCATGCAGCGCATCGCCCGACACGAGCAGCGTTGAGCTGCACAGGACTGCACAGCGCGCTACGCAGAGGCGGGGCTGTCGCGGGGGCGCGCCATGCCGTGGCGTCGGACACCCAGGGCTTGCTGCCCCTGCGCTTGAGGAACTCTGGGTCCGGGTCGGGGAACTTGTCGATGACAAGGAACGTGACCTGCGGCAAACGCGAGTCAGCGAATTACTTTCTGCACCCCAGTCCTGGCTGCTCCGTGACCAGGCAACTCTCTTCAAGAATCTGCACAGACCTGCACGCACGGACCTGCACAGCCGGTCCGCAGCAGACTTTGAACAATACCACCGTGTGGTGCAGGGCGGTGCTTGTGCAGCGATAGCGCAACAGGTGTGCGCGGCTGCTACGGTAGTAACTATGAGCGTCGCCACGGCCCGCTCTGGCGCCCGCTCCTGCAGAAGCACGCTCAGCAGCCAGAGCAGCGCGCCTTTGACATGTACGGCTGGAACGAGGAGCGGTAGCGGTCGATGAAGAGCTCGTTCTTGGGCACGCCCGAGTGCGTCTCGCGCGCCTCTGTGACCACAAACTCGTCCACAACTGGCATCAGGTGGTGCAGCCGCAGCTCCACCACCATCTCCCCATTGTACGAAAAGCTGTCTATTATGCGCACGGTGTCGTTGCCGCCTCTGCTGACTTCCTGGCCGGCGACCACCCCGGCGCCCTGCCGCAAGAGCAGCGTTTGCAAGTGGGGCTTGCACCACTGCTCTTCCTGCCAAGAAGGCACATCTGGCTTCGTAAGACTGTGCATTATTGGGCAGGGCGCACTTCAGCGCCCCTGCCGCCGCTCCAGGCCGCCAACAGGAGCACCAGGTACCAGGGCGGCAGCCATTGACGACGCCGCCTTTGACCGTCTCGTCTTGCAGATTCTCTCCTGACTCTGGCAGGCCACATTTGCCCGCCGGCCTGAGTCTAGCCGGGCATGCGTCTTGGATGCATGGTCACCGCTTTCAGCACACGGCGTGCACGCATGCACACTTGCTGACAGCGCGGACCTCTGCAGACGTTTCTGTTCGTCGGCGGGATGAACGAGTGCAAGCGCAGTTTGAACTCCTGGCTGGCTCTGATAATAGGGAAGGCTTTTGTTAATAGCCACTTAATAGCCACGCTTAAATAAGGCGTCGAGCAGGAGCTCCAGGGCATGACATGCGCAAGTGGAGCTTTATGCCAAGCTCCACTTGCGGCGTAGACCGAGGCTGTTACCAGGAACAACCTCATTAATGCCTGTAAGCAGCAAGGAGTTAGACGTCACCTCTGCTTGCTTGAGGTCCTCAACAACGCCCGCCAGCAGCGCCAGCGCGGCAGCGTGGACCTGCGTCCGAAATCCTGGCATCCACAGGCGAGTATTCCCTTTACTGACTTCAGCACTGCTCGTGAACTGGCCGTTCGCGCAAACAAGCAAACTTCTATGCATCAAGATTAGCCTACCTAACGCACGTTGGCAGCTCTCTGCATCCTTCCTACAAGCCTGGCCAGCGTACCAGCCTGTCACAAGCACACCCAAGCAATTTCACAGGTACTAGAAGAGAGTTCGTGCGGCCATCTTGAGGCACTCACAAGCGTGAGAGCTGCTTCCCTACGCTCACAGGTGTCTCGCTCGCAGGTGACTGCACAGCACGCCATCAGGCATGCTGCTGCTATGCAACAGCAGTGACGCGGCGACGCTGAGCATCGACGGTGATGCGGCAACGCAGCCTGGCGGCGCCTGAGGCTCCCGCAGGGCCCCGCCGCACGGCGGTTGACGGTTCAGCACGCGCGCACACGGCCGCCGCTGCTGCACTCCTCCTGCTCCTAGCTGCGGCGCACGGTGCTGCGGCAGCGCCGGCGCTACGCCTGTCCGGTCACCTGCGCCCGGCTGCAGGCGCAGTCCGCGACCACGGCGCCGGCCGCGCCGCTGCAGAGCCATGCATCATCCGCGCCTACACGGCCGAGTACCTCAACTATGAGGTGCGGGAACCTGGCTCGCAAGTGCCGAGGACGGCGCCCGGCAGAGCAACGCGACCACCCCTTCTCAGCGACTAAATGCGCGGGCAGCCTCAGCCGGCTGATGAACGTGAGCCGTGATGTCGGGTGCGCTTCCATGCCATGCTCCCACTGCCAGGGTGGGCTGAGGCGCGTGCCCGGCGCGCGGCGCAGGCCTCGTACCTGTTCGACCGCATCCTCGGCGGCGTGCTGGCGCGCTGCGGCTGCTGGCTGCGCGTGCTGCCGCGCGCGCGCCTGCTCGCCGACGCAAACGTCACGCGCGCGCTCATCATCAGCGGCACCAATTCCGATGCCTGGCCGGGCTACGCGGCCGACCTGGCGGCGCTGGCCGCGCGCGCTGACCTGGCCACGCTCGGCCTCGTGCACCTCGGCGACGAGCACCTGACCGACGACACGGCCGCCTACCCGCGCTTCGCGTTCGTGCTGCGCAACTATGTGCGCGGCGGCCTGCCCGCGGTGCGCGCCGCAGCTCCGCCCCGGGACGCTTGCCCCGCCCCATTCTGCGCTCAGCCTGGCGCCCCTGGACCGACCAATACACTTGCTCACATGGGTGACGTGGCTCTGCCGTTATGGCGGACGACTTGCCTGCGAGGCGGCCGTCGCCCGCGCCCGCTTGCGCGGCGCCTGCCGCAGCTGTGCTGAGCGGCGCTCGGCTACCACACTCAAATGCCGGGCGGACCGTCTGCTTCCTGCTGCGCTGCAACGCGGCCTACTGCGGCGCCATGGGCTCAGGCCTGGCCGTGGGTGCGCGCGCGGCGCGCAGGGCGCGGCGGTGGCGTGGCTGCCGCTCGGGTATGGCCACCTGCTGCTGCCCGGCGCGGCCGGCCTGCGCACGCCCGCGTCCGCGCGGCGCCTGCTCTGGTCCTGGGCCGGCAGCGTGGGCCGCAAGCCGCAGCGGGAGGCCTTCCTGGGCGCGCTGCGCGCGCACGCGGCCTGGCCGGCCTCAACGCGAGCGGCTTCCTGGAGACGTACGACTGGTTTGGCGCCGACGCGGGCGGTGTGGCGGCCGCGGCCGCGATGTACACCGGCCTGCTGCACGACAGCGCCTTTGTGCCCTGCCCGGCCGGCCGCTCCGCCGAGCAGTTCCGCATCTGGGAGGCGCTGGTGCGCGTGCCGCCGGCCGCACACTGCAAGGCTCTTTGCACCACGTGCAGCCACGGTGGTTGATTGTTAGATGGAGCTGGTAGGTGGCTGGAGCGCGTCTGGGCTGCAGGCGTGTGTGAAGACAGGCGTGCGGCCAAGGAGGCCGGGTCATGCGGTCCGCAGCGTTCAGCCGCCCGGTGTCCTGGGGCCAACTGAAGCCTGGCGGGCCGCGCAGGAGGCCGGCGCGACGCCCGTCGTGCTGGCGGGCGAGCAGGCGCTGTCCTACCTGGGCGAACACGGCCTGCCCGTGCCGCAGCTGGCCGCCTGGGCGGAGCTGCCGGGCTTCCTGCTCGCGCAGCGCGCGCGGCCGCCGGCCGAGCTGGACGCCGAGCAGGCGGCGTTGCAGGCGGCCTACCGCCGGCTGATGCGCCGCGTGCGCGACGCGGCCTCGCGCGCCGTGTGCGGCCTGGCGGACGGCTAGCTGAGCTCCACGTCGTTGCCAGCGCTTTTTGGTAGCACCCAGGTTCTGACTGTAGGCCTCAGCATAGGTGTCGTGTCTTCAGGCTTAGTCGAGTTACAGTATTCAGGCCTGCATGACCGCTGTCACTGCTACGAGGCGGCTTGGTCTTCAGATCATTACATGACATGCGCTGGGCTCTGGAGGTTTTTGGATAAACATGTACAGTTGTGTGTAAGATAGGAAGGACTTGTTTGTGTGTCAGTATCTGGACTAGCAGGGCAATATATGTGCCGACCGTTGCCAAGAAACACTTAACTACTACACAACTGTAAGTCTGCGGCGCATGCATGCTACACGACGGGGAGGAGAGAGTCTTGAGCCTAATGAGTTTGAAATGCCCCGGGCATTTCAAACTCAACACCGCACAGTGGCATTTCTTTCCCGCAATCGCAGCCCAACAGCCATTCCACCTGCAGTAAGCACCGGCCCCTTATTTACGCGTGTCTCTAATATATGTTTTCAGGGACCAGCAGCACGAAGGCAGCGGGGCACTGCTTTAAGCGCTTCAGGACGCTGGTTCCACCTTGTGCCCTGCGAGCTGCGGGTTATTCAACCGTACTTCAGCCATCCGCAGCGCCCCTTGCGACACCGAACGCAGCAGCAGGGATGTGCAGTACAGGGCAGCGCATGCTTAGCTCTACGTAATGCTCGCATTTGTGGCATTATGTCTACTCTCTGGTTCCCTGCAGAGAGCTGAAGGTACACGTGTGCTACTACTGGCTGCCAGAGCTGGTGCTCCTGGCCTCACCCCCGTCACAATAGTCAGTGTGAGCGCCCTGTCGCGCAGGCGCGCAAAACATTGCTCTTCCATCGCCAGTGGGGCAAGGCAGGCGAGTTGAGCACTTGCGCATACGATCCTATGTGCACTCTGGCTGGAATGATGGCCCTGTCGGTGCGCACCACCTTGATGCATACCCTGGCTGACTTGGGGCAAAGGCCGCTGTGTGGCCCCTCTGTCTACCTGGCTGCATATGCTCTCCGCAGGCAGCTGCTCGTCACTGCACTGCTTGTGAGCGTATCATGATAAGCAGCCGTGTGTTGTACACGCTGTAGCACGCGCTGCGACCAAGGTTCCTGCATGCCTGTCAGGCAGCAGGCGCACCTTCCGCTCCTTCTCCGACATCCATGTTTGGGCCTGGCACGGGATCTACCACCAGGCCCTGGAGATCGCTCGCGTGCTCAGGCCATATTTCAACGTTACTGTGCGCTTTCAGGCGCGCTCGCCACGACACCTGCCCCGGCTGCACAGGGCACCGTCTGGCACGTACACCTCAAGCAAGCGTAGGCACGTGCTCGCGCTGTGTCGCCGCTGCAGGGTGCACAACCGCGCCGCCGCAGCACTGCCGCACGAACTGCGTGTCGTGCAGCACTGCCTGGGGCGCCTTCCCAAGACATGGCCAACTAGATAGGCCCTCATGCCAGACCCAAGGGCTGGACGGGCGCGGGAGGCATGGGTTCGCAAGACATGTTCGCTCAAGCCAGCGGCCTTGGGATTCGCACAAGAAATCGGCAGCGGCAAACAAACAGGCCAGCAGCCCTCACCTGCGTCTCTGGGGTTTCAGGGGAACCAGTGGCAGGCGCCGGACCCGGCGCTGCACGGCGCGCTGTTCGTGCTGCTGGCCGCGCACCTGATGCCCAGCTTCCCGCCGCACTATGTCGTGTTCCAGACCGAGCAGTGGGGCCACCCGCTGCTGGCGGAGGGCGGCGCCGCGTGGGGCCCCGCGCACGGCGGCGCCGCGCGCCGCGACTGCGGCGACGTCTTCCGCGGCGCGGTCGAGGCGCGGCGCACCGCTGCTGCGCCTGCTGTGTTTCGTGTGAATATGGCTCCTCCATCATGGGCGAATTGTGCAGTGGCCAGCCGCTTTGCCAGCGCATGCCTAGCACAGCCGACACCCTACAGGCGCGCATGCGCGCTTGAGCATGCAGGAGTCAGCTGTGCAGCGCGGCGAGCGCACGGCGAGCCTGGCGGCCCGCACCCGCAGGTGTGGGACTACAGCGAGCAGCACGTGATGCAGTGGCGCAGGCACTTTGCCGGCGCGGGAGTGACCTTCCGCTACGTGCCCTTCGCCTGGTTCCCCGCGCCGCAGGTCCGGCCCCACTGCTGGCGACTGCCACCGCCATGCGCATGTTGACTGAGCGGCGGTGCTGCTTCGGCCTGCTTGCTGGTTTGGCTCTGACGCCGCTGCAGCCATCAGCGCCTCTCGCCGCGGGTTTCCACCGCCTGCTCATTCCATGCTGCTGAAAGTGTGTTCCTCGGCGGATACAGTTGCATGCTTATGTCGCATTGACGACACCCTCATTTGCGCCAGGAGAGGTGAGTGCAGCATTGCACATGGTCTGTACATCGACCCGCAGCGCTAGCCCGCAGCGCTGTCTTGAGCAGCACGCATGGTGATCACTAGCTGCTGCCCCAGGTCAACCACAGCCGCAAGGACATCGAGGTCCTGTTTTACGGCTGGCTTCTGCCGGACTCGCACCGGAGTGCGACGGTCAAGGCGCTCCAGGCGCGAGGGCTGCCAATCAAGGTACTGTGGCCCACTCCCTGCACCACGCACGACCGCTTACCTACACGCACATGTGAAAGCAAGAGTCATAAAAGTGTGGCTGCAAGCATGGAGGAAGGGTCGCTCGAGGGGCACCGGGGGAACATGCTTCTGTGTGCGGGCAATGCAGGACACAGCAGCTGCTCACTCGCCCTCTTGCGGTCACAGCAGGCGCAGCCCGTGCAGGCTGCAGGCACGGTTAGGCCCGCAGTGTGCAAGGCCTGCTGTCCAGACGCCTTTGGAACCTGACTCACAGGCCAGATGCAGGCCGCGCCCCGGTCGCCTGAGTGGCAGCCTGGAATACGCAGGTCGCGAACGTGGACACGTTCGAGGGCAACCTGACGCAGCTGCTGCTGCGCACGCGCGTCGTGCTCAACATCCACTTCTACGAGGCCCGCGACCTGGAGATGTGCGCCGCACTCCCGGGAGGGCCCCCCGCGCTGCGGTGTCCCTGGCGCCGCGCCAGGCCTGCTGCTTGCAACGCCTGCACGTGCACCGGCCCGCAGACTGAAAGTGCGCACAGGTCCTCAGCCTCGCCTGCACGGCGTCATATGATGCGATGACTGCAGCAGTCTCTCCGTACTATTGCAGTGATCTTCGCGCTGTGCACTGCAGCCGCGTCGTCTCTGACTCTCAAGCCGGCAGCAGCCAGCTGGCGAATGCCACAAGGGGCAGGCGCTCTTGCGCCAACCCAAGCGTCCGGGTCTCCAGGCCCTGAGCGCGCTGCGCGGGCAGGTGCCCAGGCTTATCACCGCAGGCCACCAGGTGTCTGCAGTGACAGACGCTTCCTTAGCAGGTGCCGCATCCTGGAGGCCGTCAGCCTGGGCGCGCTGGTGGTGTCCGAGCCCAGCGCCGACCCCGCGCTCGACGCGCTGTGGGCCGACAAGGTGCGCCGAGCGCGCAGCTGCACGTCCGGGTGCTGAGCCAAGTGCCAATGCCTCGGGGCCATGGCCGGGTAGACCTGCCAGCGCTCCGAGGTGTAGCGATGCAGTCCGCGGTCACGCCCCCGTCCATGCTCCTTAGGTGCAAAGAGCATGAAGCGCATGTGGAGCCTCAGGAAAGGCGCGGCCGGGCTGGCTGCACCCCTGGGGACTACAAGAGCGCGAGGACGACCGGGAAGGCATGCCATGAGTGGTGGCTGGGTGCCTGATCTGTGCTCCCCTGCTCCCCCTGCAGGTGGCGTTTGCGGAGGGCGTGGACGAGCTCGCCGGCCGGCTGCGCTTCTTCCTGGCGGACGAGCGGCAGCGGCGGCAGCGCGTGGCGCGCGCGGCCGCGCACGCGCGCGCCACGCACGACCTGGCCCGGATACTGAGCCCGCTGTGGCTGGGGCGGGCCATACGGCCGCCGCTGGCGCGCAGGCCAAGCTGAGCCGTGCGTGCCCATCCAGCCAGGCTTGGCTGCTGCAAGTGCCGCACTGTTGCGGCCCGTGCAACACAGGCCATGCCGCCACCACTGGCGCGAAGGCACAGGCTGCGCAGTGTGCCAACAAGCTTGGCTGCTGCGGCGGTGCACTCGCAGGCCTGTGTGCGGGCGAGCTGCACGGCCGCCGCGGACGCACCGCCAACATGTTTTATTATGCGTTGTGTGTTTGCTGGCGCGGCCGCCGTGGAACCCTTGTGCAGTGTGGCAGTGTCAGTGCCCCAGCACACCCGGCTTGTGCGCACAACCCCACGGCGGCTGCTGCAGCTGAGAACCTGGGCCCTCCTCCTGATCATGTGCGAGCGGGCTTGCCTGCTACAGTGCTGTATCCGTATCTGCCTGTATGCCAGAAGCCCTGTAAGGTCCTAGAGATGTAGACAGCTGGGTCGCTGCTGCAAGCATTGGCTGAGACCAGTGCGGGCCGCCGGCCATTCTTCAGCTGTCGATTAAAGATTTGAAAAACCAGCGCAGTGAGTCATCTCGTTCGGTGAACCAACCTGCGACGCATCAACTTTCCTCGGAAGTACCGCCGTGTGATTCCGTTAAGCTTGCCACACTTGGGTGTGCGGGGTGTGCAGCGGCGGCAATACCAAGGCTGGTGAAGTTCCTCAGGCTGGGCGCGATGCTGAGAGCCGCGCTGGCGCTTGCGCTGGTGCTGGCTGCGTCCGCGGAGCTGATCACCCTGCACAGCCAGGCACGGGCTGGGCCGCGCATCTAGGGCTTGATGCGCATTTTCACGCCCGCGCTGACACGCGTGATGGTGCCGTGCCGGCCTGCGTGGCAGCACCGGCACTGCAAAGCGCGGTTCCCTGGGTCTCCCAGTAGGTGCTGTGGTGGCAACAGAGTCGAAGGTGCGCGCACGTGCTTTCTCAGTGCAGGTCGCCGGGATGAACGAGGCCGCCAGAGCTTTGATAAAGAAAAAAGCTGCTGTGGCAGCTGGGCGCGCAGCAGCAAAGCGCAGCAATGGTGCAGCACTGCTGCGCTGCACGGAAAGCTCTGTCATGGCGGCCGCCTCCTCTCCTCGGGCGCTTGACAGTGGTAAAGTGTCACCTGTGCGCTCGTGCCTGATGGCTGCGAAAGCGTCTTGGGTGTGGTGTCCGGGGAGTCGTGGCGGCGCGCTGATCACGCACCCTGCTGACAACGTGTTGCGTGTTGCCTGCCCCAGCTGCCGGCTTCTCAAGCGGTAGTGTGCGGCGCCGCGCCTTCCATCTGGGCTGGGTTCACCAGGGAGTCACGCCACGCGCTCGCACTGACACCATGCTGAGCGCAGGCGTGTGCCTGCAGCCAATGACCGTCAGTAGCGGCTGCATACAGCATGGTTCCTTTGGTCAGGGAGGCTTGCACGTCACGGCGTTGAGTACCTGTGACCCCAGGACAGGCGCGCCGCGCACCTCCGGGCGCCGCGCTCAGGCTGCGGCGCGCCGCGCGCAGGACACCGAGCGCCCCAGCGGCGGCGCGCAGCACCGCACCTTCTTCCTGTTCGGGCCGGCCGGCGCGCAGCCGCGCGCGGCCGGCTTCGTCTCGCGCCTGGAGCTGCGGCCCGCGCTCGCACTGCGCCCGGTGGCCGGCCTGGAGCAGCTGCTGGGGCCGCGCTTCTACGTGAACGCGGGCGGCCTGGACGCGCGGCTGGCGCCAGTGCCGTCCCTCGGCGGCCTGTTCAGCTCTGTCAGCGAGCGCCGCGAGGCCGAGCGCCAGACGAGCTGGTGCGCCGCCGCGCGCCCGCGCGTGGCAGGGGGGCGCAGGGGAGCGCGCTGGCAGCGAGCCGGCCCGCGCGCGTCACGGGCTGCTATGCTGCCATTTCCATTTCTTTTAGAGCGGACATTACAGTGATAGGTAGAAGCTAAAGCCATAGCTTGTCACTGTTCCGGGCCCACGGTGCGCGTGGCATCCTGGGCTGGCAGCGGCGTCAGCCGACCCGCCTTTCGCGGCCCGCTCGCTGCGGCGGCTGAAATCGCAACCGGGCATGCTGCTGGGCGGCGTTTATCTGTTCTGACCGGCCGGCGACTCGATGTATCACACCCTGTGACCACCGCTGTCAACTGCCCCCCGTGCGGCAGTGCTGCACGCCGCTGCATCCTTAAGACGTTGACGAGCAGCTGGTCGGCAGCGCTGCATGCCGCCGCATCCCTTGTGTGCTGATGAACAGCTAATTGGCCGGGCGCGGCGCTGAGCCTGGGCGCTGTGCCGTCACCTGGGCGCTGACGAGCAGCCGGGCGCGGTGAGCGCGCAGGCTGGAGGAGCAGCTGGACGTGCTGGAGGGCTTCCAGGCCGCGTTCCTGGCCGCGCGGCCGGCCGGGCACCGCTGCGGCGGCGGCGCGGCGCGCGCGGCCGCCGCGCGCGACGACCTGCCGGCCATGATCTCGTACCTGGCCTCCGCGCGCTTCGGGCCCGCGCTGCTCAGCACCTACGCGCGGCAGGCGCGCCGGCCCCACCGCGCGCACCGTGGCCGTCGCCGCGCCAAAGAAGGGCCATTGCCGGGCCGCGGCAGCCCGGCTTGGTGAGCCGCTCGATGCGGCTGGCCGGCGGCGGGGCACCTTGCGCTTGCGCGCTGCTGCCCCCGCGCCCTGCTCAACATGCACATGGGGCGAGACCGCATGCACCTTGGTAGTCGGCAAGCACGGGGCTGCGTATATAATACTAGGGTGCTGCAGCGGCCAGCCGCGGACGGCTCTGCATGCGTGCAGTGGCGTGCAGGCGCTGGTCGTGCACGCCTGTGGCAGGCTATCATGGAGCTGGCATGCCGAAGGAGGCCGATGCCTGACATTTGCCGAAGCATGTCTGCTTGGCGATGACGCAGCACGGGCCGTGCGGCGCGGGCAGGCGCAGGAGTTTGACGACGATGAGGACGAGGAGGGCGACGACGGGGAATATGAGGGCGACGACAGCGAGGACGAGGGCGACGACGGTGAGGAGGTGCAGCTCATGTACGAGGAGGAGGCCGACGACGCGGGGCCCATCGAGGGTGCCTGGGGCGGCGAGTTCGTCGAGGACGGCGACGTCGGCGAGGCGCGCGCAGCGCTCCTAGGGGTGTCTCAGGGTTGCTGGTGTACTGACGCAAAGGGCAGCAGCGAGCGTGGGGATGGCGACACATGACACTGGCGTGGAGCCAGACAAGGGATGCGCCCCCTATATGAGAATGACATGCAAGCTCTCAGCCCTGCAGCGCTCTCGTGCCGCAAAGGCGCACGCTGGACGACGCGTGCGCTTGCGCCTCGTAAAGGCATGTGGCGGCGTACTTTGTCTGGGGAACCATCTACGCATTGCACAGGCATTTTCCTGCGTCCTGGGCACATGCCGCTGCGAGGTCTGGTCAAGCTGCGGCTGCGGCGTTGCGCTGCGCCTGAGCAGGCCTGGGCCGAGCTGACGCGCTGCGGCTGAGCGCGCCTGGCGGCCGTGCAGGCGGAGGAGGCGCTGGGCGCGCCGCAGACGGGCCTGTTCTTCATGGCGCGCGCGACGGCCGCGGCGCCCGACGCGCGCCGCGCGACCTGGGTTGCCCCGGGCGCCGGCGGCCCGGTCAACTGGTCCCTGTGGGTGCGCCCCGGTCCGCCCGTGCCGCGCAGCAGAGCAGCTCGCGCCCGGCCTCTGTGAACGCGCCGGGCGCGTCTGCATGAGGGGACGCGCAAGCATGCAGCGCTGGTCCATGCCTGTGGCTGCTTCATCGCCCGGCGCGCCGAGGTGCACTGCTGGCAGGTGCGCTGCACAGCCGCGGGCCGTCTGCACCCCGGACACCCGCAAGCCCGTCCGCCGCGCAGCTGGTGCCCACCAGTACGCTCAGTGATTCGGTCGCAACCGGACCGCGCGCCCGTCACACGCAGCAGCGCCGCTGTCGCCTCGCTCTGCTGCGGGCCTGACGCCCACGGCCGTGCCGCGCGCAGCTGGACGACGACACGCCCAACTATGGGCTGGCCGTGTTCCTGTCGCTGGCGGCGGCGTGCGCGGCCGTCTGGGCCTCGCTCGCCGGCCAGCTCGCGAGGGGCATGCTGCGCGCGCCGGGCCCGCCGCCCGCGCCCAAGGGCGGCGGCGGCTGGACGGCGCCGCTCAAGGTGCCGCCCGTCGCTTGCAGCAGCCTGGCAAACCTCTGTCTCAGGTCCAGCGGCTACCTGATGGGCTCAGAAGTGCAGCGGGCAGCTGCGAGTGCTCGGCAGCCCAGTAGGGAGGTCCTGGCAGCAGGGGGCCGGGTGTGTCGCTGCCGCAGCTGCCTCATGGCACAGAGCAAGCGAGATGGCCTTGGGTGACTTGTTGGATCGACTGTGCACTGGCCCCTGCGCTCCGGCCGCCGGCGCACCGCGTCCGGGTCGTCGGCGGGTCCCGGGGGCTTGTGGGGGGGCTGTGGGGAGGCTGCGCAGCGCTCACGCGCGAGCGCTTGCGAAGCCGCGCGCGGCAGTCGGCGAGCGTGTGGTGTGCCGGCCGGCAGGCGCCCCTGCTGGAGCCCCTGGCGCAGGAGAAGGCGGCCCTGTACGCCGACACGCCCGCGCTCGTGGGCCGGGAGCTGCCGCGCCAAGCGGAGGTGCGCGCGAGGTCGCCACCACGATGTTCAGGGTTGTGCTGGCGCCGCGCGAGCATGGCAAGCTGTCTGCTGAGGCGACAGACATGTTACGCGCATGCCACGCGTGCTTGGGGTGCGAGCGCATCGGCCTGTCGCCAGGCTAGCTGCCGCTGGCGCCTGGCTCTTGCTTTGCTGGGCGCCGATGCAGCAGCATGGCCGGGGCGCACCGCAACAATGGGTACGTTGGAGCCTGGCAGAAGGGCGCCGTGCTATAATGTGCACACCTCAGTGCGTGCTCTGTCACCAGCAAGCCTGAGGCAGCCTGACAGCCTGTCTCACACAGGGCTGCTGCGGGGCAGGTGGCCGGCGCGGCAGCATTGGGCCATGCCCCGGTGAAGCAGTATGTTCTGCTCAAGACGGACGCATGATGCGCTATCAGATATATGTTTGTGATATATGTGACGATGTTTACATGCATTGGTGGCTTGACTTTGAGTTTTGTTACAGCGGCTGGTTAGGTATAGGCTTCTGCTGCATATTTGAATCGACGTTGATGTAATCCACACCAATGTATGGAGACCACGTTTACAGCAGCGGAACAAGTGGATGGGCAGGTAGTGAGCAAGTAGTTGTGGTCGGAATGATTCAAATGTACAACGCTTTATAAAAGAAAAGTCCACCTTGTTTTCCGGCCCCTTCGTCGGAGAGAAGAGCTTAAGACTCGGAGCACAGCTTGCAGAGCCGCCTGAGGAGTCCCATCCAAGGCTGTATGCGACGTGCATAAGCCGACTGCTCGTGAGTCGCCTTTTTCGGGGCGCCCACCCGGCGGTGCAGTGCTACGCTGCCGTCCCCAGCCAGTTGCACGGCGGCGCTGGTCCCTGCACACAGCTCCAGCCTGCGCTCCAGCAGGTATGCCGTGGGAGGGCGCTCTGGGACTTGTCCACTGCTGCGCAGCCGCTCCGAGCGGGGTGCGCCCTGGAGCAGTGTCGCACCTGGTGAGGGCTGTCGAGCGTACGCAGGTGGGATTAGCTGAGGTCGTTGGTTGGCAGTTGTCAGATATTCCCGCTCCGACAAGCAAGGCAGGCGCATTGGCGCACACCGGCGCCCTCAAGCGGGGCACACTGGGCCGCTCTTGAGAGGTGACAGGTACCTGTGCCGGGCGCGCCTGTGGGTGCCAGAGGCGCAGCAGAGCAGAGCACCTGCTTAACCGCTCTGCTCCGCCACCACCTGCTTCCGAAAGGCACACTGCAGCCCGCTTCTTATTGAGGCGAGAGGGGAGCCTGCGCTGCGAGCGGCCGTGCTGCCCAACGTGGCACTCCGAGCCGAGCCGCGCAGGCAACACCGGAAGCGGGCGTCGCAGCTGCAACGTGGTGCCGTGCAGGAGCTGCGCACAGCCGGGGCGCGGGCCACGCCGTGCTCCTGCTGCTGAGGGCGCTGGGCGCGGCGCCTGCCTGCCTCCGCTGCAGCCGCACGCGGGTGCCCGAGCCGCTGAGCTGCGCGGCGGGCGCCTGCTGGCGCGGTGCGCTCCTGCAGAGGTGCGCTCCTGCGGCGCTGCATCGTCACGCGCGCCGGACGCACGCCGCAGCCGCGCTCGGTCACCGTCATGGCTGCATGCGTGTGCAGGCCGGCCGGTGCCCTCGCCGCATGACGACGGCGGACGACGGCGCGCTGGCGGCCGCCGCGCGCCATGGCGTCCAGCTGCACGAGCTGATCGGGCGCGGCGAGCACGGCGAGGTGTATCGCGGTGAGCCATCGGCGCCGCGCGCCCCACTGCTCCGCGCATGCCCTGGGCGTGCCTTGCGCCGCAGGTGCTGGCGCGGCCGACGCGCTACACAGGGGCCCTGACGCCCAAGCTGGCTGTGCAGGGCTGTGCTGCAAGCGGGCCTGTGCCATCAAGGTGGGCCGGCATGGCGGCTCAACACCGGGCCAGTCCGAAGACCTGGCTCGCTCGGAGGCCGAGGCGTTCGCTCTGCGCCATCGCAACATCGTGTGCCCCGTCGGCGCTCCCGCTCCCCTGGTCGCCCCGGGCAGGCCCTGTCGGCAGGCTGAGCCCTCGGCGCCTGCGCCTGTGTGCTGGGCGTCCGGGCTGCGAGGCGCTGGCTGCTCGCGGGTCGGCGCCGCGGGCGGAGCGCCCATGCGCGCGCCTCCTCGATATGCGCATGCGCTGGCAGCGACGCCCGGCAGCACAGCGGGCGTGTGTGCGAGCAGCCGGGCGGCCGCATGGGTGGCAGCCGCCGTCGGTGCTGCGCCGACGGATCGCTGCGGTGCAGGTGCGCTGCCATGCTGCATGGGTGGACGTCGAGTATGACGGCAGGCCGGGTTGCGACACCGTCTACGCCAGCTTCGATCACAGGGCCGAGATCGTTGGCAGGCACAGGCTGCTGGTGTTGAGCGTGTACGAGCGCGAGCCGCAGCTGCCGGCACCCGCGTGGGTGCTCCCCTTGAGCCTGGGATGCGCTCGTATGGTGTGCGCGCTAGGCGGCCGCGGCGCGGCTCCAGCGCGGCACGCCTCGGCGTTGGGCCCGACCCTGAGGAGGGATAGAGTTAGGGGACTCTCGGGGGCGCGCGCGCGCTGCGCTCCGCGAGGCTGCAGCCGGCGCATGCCGGAGCAGCGCCCGCGGCGGGTGCTCTGACGCAGGCCCTTGCTGAGGGCGCAGCAACGCGCGCGTCTGCTCGCCTCCCATATGCGGCGCATCTTGAGGCGCTCGGGCCCCGCTGCCACGCTCTGAGCCGAAGCGGTGCCGCCTGCAGGATTGCGTGAACGGGGCCACGTGTCCGCCCGGCTGGCCGCCGCGAGGGGTCGTCCCGCAGCCGCGTGCTTACGGCATTGTGACGGTCCTGGAGAGGCGGCGCGGGAGGTGCGGCGCGGCGCTGAAGCAGGCTCGCGGCCTGGTCGGGCCGGTGCCCGGCGGGAGTGCCGCATGGGGCGCGCTGCACTGGGGGGGCCCGACGGGGTCGGCCACCCGCATGCCCGGCGCCGTGGTGGAGTCTGCCAGCCACTGGCGCGACGAGGTCGGCTGGTGGCGCGAGGGCGCGGCCTCGCCGGGCGGGCCCGCGGGGCCTGCGCGCGCCGCGGCCGGCGAGCGGGGTGCGCGCGGGAGCGGCCCCGCGCCGGGGCCAGCGCCCGGCCTGCCGCCAGTTGCAGAGCTGGACCGGGAGCTGGGGTTCCGGAGCATCGTCGCCATGGAGCTCTGCGAGGCCGGTGCGCGCGCGCGGGCAGGCATGCTTGGCAGCGCTGCACCGCCTGCGACAGGCTGGGCGCGGCTGTGAAGGGGCCTGCGAGCATGGCGAGACGGTGAGGGCGCGCGGGGGAGGTGGGCACGCGCGCCCGCGGCCGAGTGCGCGGCCAGGTCCGCAGGCGCGCGTCGATGCCGGACACAGGGCACCAGGCCCCGGCGCGCGCTCGCGGCCTGACGCACACGCGGCGCGCCCAGGCACCCTGGAGCGGGCGCTGCAGCGCGGGCTGCTGCACACGCGGCGCTCGCGCCGGCCGCGCCTGCTGCTTGTTGTTGTGCTGGCGCTGGACATTGCCAGGGCGCTGGCATACCTGCACACGCCCAACGGCCTGGTGCGCCCCCGCCCGCGGACGCCGGCCGAGCACGCGCAGGCCTGCAGCGCCGGCAGGCGGCGCGAGGGCCCTGGCCCGCCGCTGGCCTCCCTGCCGCGCGCGGGGCGGCCCGAGCGCAGGGCGCCGCAGCGCGGGCGCGTCGCTGCGCATGCACTGCAGCAAGGCGCCCGGCCCGCACCGCCGAGGGCCGGCGAGCCGGCGTCTGGCGGGGACTGCGTGCGGCGACCGCGCCCGGCCGCCCACGCCGGGCGCGGGAGAGGGCGCAGGCCGGCGGCGCCTGAGCGTGCAGCCGAGGCGGCCGCGCAGGTGCACGGCGACATCGCGTCCAGCAACGTGCTGCTCACGAGGCGGGGCGCCTTCGGTGCGCTGGGCGCGGGCCGGCTGCGGGCCAAGGCGCGCGCCCCGCAGCATGCAGCGCCCTGCGGGCAGCGCTTTTCCCTGCCTGCCGGGCGGCTCCGCAGGCCGCGGCGCGGAGCCCGCGCACCGAGGGTGTCCCGCATGCAGCCGCACGCCTGCGGCGTGGCCGCGTGTTTGCGCGCGCGGCCGGGGCGCCCCCCCGCCTGCGGCCGCGCTCAGCCCTGCGTACTCCTGCGACGCGGCGCACTGGCCCGCCCGGGGCGGCTGCGGCGGCGCCCGCAGGGCCCCGCGCAGCAGGCTGGCGCGCGAGGCCTGCTGCGCGCTCACGCGCCCGCCGCGCGCCCCCGCTCGCAGGTGGCCAATTTTGGATGCGCTCAGAGGGCCGTGGCCACGCGCACCATCGTCGAGCCGGGCCGGCGCGGCGCGCTCGCGTACCAGGCGCCAGAGGTGCTGGAGCGCGGCGTGCTGACCCCGGCCGCGGACTGCTACGCGTTCGGCGTGCTGCTGTGGGAGATGCTGGCGGCGCAGGCGCGCCCGGACGGCCGGGGCGCCTGCCTCGGCTCGCCACATGCTCCGCTGTGGCGGGGCCGTCCGGCGCCGGGCGCGCGGCCGCAGCGAAGGCGGTGCTGCTCGGCGCCCGAAGGGCGTAGGTTCAAAGTCGGATGCTGCGCTCGGGCAGGCCGCTGCGGCACACGCAGGCCGGCGGCGGCTGTGCGCTGAGGCCGCGTCGGGGTACGAGCCGCGCTGCCTGGCGCGCAGGCGTGCAGGGCCGACGGGCGTGGCTGGGCGCACTGGTGCTGGCCTTGCAGACGCACCAGCTCACTGGCAGGGACCGCCTGGGGGGAGAGCGCTGCACGGCTGCCGCTGACTGCCTGCGGCCCGAGCAAGGGAGCCGCGGAGACCACGGTCGCTGGCTGCTGGCAGGCAAGCAGGAGGGCCTCGGCGATGACGTGTCTGGTGCGGCGCGCGGCGTAGGCGCCGTACGCGGGCCGGAGCGCGGGCGATGTGCGGCTGCGCAAGCAGCTGGCCGGGGCCGGCCTGACGCCGCCTGCCGCGTGCCCGCCCGTGCTGGCCGCGCTGCTGGATGCCTGCCTGGCCGTGGAGCCGGCGCGGCGGCCGCCCGCGAGCAAGATCGTGGCCGAGCTGCGCGGCGGGCTCAGGCGCACCTGCCTGCGCTGGGCGCGTCTGCCTGCTGCGTCGCCCGTCGTCGCGACTGCGCTTCACCTGGCAGCGCGGGCGCGCCTCGCCGATGGCCCGCCCGCGCTGAGTGGCCCATTTGTGCCGTCGGCCGGCTTCGTGGGCGCGCGCGCCGGCTACGTGTTCAAGATGGGCGGCGAGGGCCTGGGCTACTACCAGGACGCGCCCGCATCCGCGCAGCCCGCCGTTGCGCCCTGGTGGCCGCTGCCGCACCCCGAGGACGCAGGCTGCAGTTTCTGAGGGAGCGCGCGCATCCTGCCGCCCAGGGGCCCCAGGCGCCGTTGCTGTGCATGTTGAGCATGCATGCTGGCAGGGGTGTGGCGCGGCTGCGGGGCGGCATGGCGGGCATGCGCTGTGGGCGAGCGCGCCGGGCACCGGGTGCATGCTTGAACATAAGGCCATGAGCGTGCGGAACGCTGCCTAGTACTTGTGGATTCCTCTGCAAGCCGGCCGCGCTGGTTGCCGCGTAGTCCATGGCCTTGCGCTGCCTGCACCCCCTGTTCAGTACGCCGCGGGGCTGTCTCCCGAGGATGCCTGGCGGTGGCGCCCTGACTCCGGTCGTGCGGCGACACCCATGCACATGCAGGCCCGCGAGGGGGCAAGCAGACCCTGGATGCAGTGTCCGATGGAGTGCACGCTGCCCTGCGTGTCAGGTCGGCTGGCTAGGGTGCAACAATCAGGTGGTTGGAGCGAGCACGCGGGGCGCCTGTGGGGTTGCTTGCTTCATCCAGGCATGCCTGGCACACCCGGCTGCCTGCATGCCTCGCATGGCGCCTGCTTGCCGGACATAGCCTTGGATGTTATGCCTAAGGGCCTTAGAACCGTCGCCACACGCCAGGCTTGCCTGAATACCCCTGGAGCAGCCCTAGAAATAAATGTTAACATTTACAATCTCTCCGAACTCCTGCACACATGCACTTCTACCTGCTGCACCTGTCCACTGGTCTGGGAAGTCATGACCAAGGCTTTCTGCAGCTCTCTCGAGCTGTTTTCGCTTACTGCGTGGCTTTCTGCTCCATCTGCACCTTGTGCAGCAAGTTGCGGAGCGGCAGGACGCGAAGAGCCGTGCCTGCGGCCAGTACAAAATGCTGATCTTGCACGACAGGGCGCAGTCAGCGCTCCTGAAGCATTACATAATCACGCTGCACAGCGGTCTGAACGTGGTAGCAGATCAGCGGTGCTTCAAAGCGAGCGCTTTGGTTGTTGGATTGGTTGTTTGGTTGTTTTGGAGGCCGTGGTGACCTGCGCACGGCCACTGATCTGCATCATCGTTGGCACCGCTGCTCTGCACCGTGGTCATGTCCTGGTTCAGGAGTGCAGCCTGGCATGCAAGATCAGGATCTCGTACTTGCTACTGGCGCGACTCCTCGCGTCTCGCCGCTCCACTCGCTTTGGTGACTTTCAACAGAGTGCGCAGCTCACCCCGTGGTGAGCTGTGCATCATATTGTCCGGCTCCAGCCAGGCCAGCATGGGTGCACTAGCTGTGCATGCTGCGGGTGCTGCTGCCTGTGAGCTCTGCAGGCTCAGGTTTACGTCATATTGCCAAGCTGGACCTGGCATGGCTGTGCACGCTGTGCTGTTGCTCCTTGCTTGTGAGCTCCGCAGGCTCTTGCATGCACAGGAAGCTTCACTGACAGTGCCTCGCCCCCGCGCAGAAGCTCACCACAGTCGGCGGAACGCTGGACAAGCTGCACAACGCCGAGCACACAATGATATACCAAACCATCGGCTGGCTTTTCAAGGCGAGGCAGGCGGCCGAGCAGGACGCCTGCCTCAGCAAGGCGCTGCAATGCACACAGAAGGCCTTGAAGAGAAGCCAGAAGGCTACAAGAAGCTGCTTGCCCAGCATGAGGAGGTGCATGCGATCAACGCAATGGCGAAGCTCCTGGCAAAGGGGCTCGCAGAGGCGCTTGCGCGGCCGTTTGCCTCCTCTGCGAGGCGCTTCGCCTTTGCGTTTATGGCATGCACCTCCTCATGCTGGGCAAGCAGCTTCTTGTAGCCCTCTGGGAGCTCCTTGAGCGCCTTCTGTGTGTTGCGCAGCGCCTTGTTCAGGTTCGCGGTTTGCTCAGCCTCCTGCCTCGCCTTGATGAGCCAGCCGATGGTTCGGTAGACCACGGTGTGCTCTGCGTTGTTGAGCGTGTCTAGCGTCCCGCGGACGGCGGTGAGCTTCTTCGCAGGGGCGTGGCACCGTCAGTGAAGCTTGCATGAAGGCCTCCTGTGTGCGTTGCAGGCCTTGATGAGGCAGGCGGCTTGCGCAGTGCACATAGTTACCAGGCAGGCAAAAGGCCTCCCGAAATGCTATTGCATGGGCCACAGCAAGGCATCAAGGGCTGTGTGTTCACCTGCGCACTTGTGAACTGGGGGTATCAGCCACAACTATGAACTGAGTGAGGTGCAAGGGCGGTGTGAGTGAGATGCAAGGGCAGACCCGCCCTTGCACGTCGTTCAGTACATCACAGTGGTTCAAAGTCCTGTCACAAGGGCGTAGACAAGTGCACAGCCATTGATGCCTTACTGTATTTTGCCCGCCACTGCCACTGTGGCAGTGCCACAACATCTTTGCGTGCTGCCTTATGTTTCTTGGCAAGTATGGACAGGGCATGCACGACTGAGTGAGTGTAACATCATGTCTACCACATGTAAAAAGTACAAAAAATATATAATGCTGTTTACAACTTTCTTACAGTCTGTGCTACTCTTTCATACTGCATCATATTGAGTTGTTTGCAACGTGAGACACCGCCGCAGGCATGCGCTTTGTTAGGAAGGGCATGCACAGCAAAGTATCACTGCCACAACGCTTCCCACTCGTATATGCCCGCAACTACACACACAAAGATATATATGCTTAAGTTTGGGTTAGGAACGCGTGCAATATCGTGTCCGAGCTGCGCGCGTCGGTCAGGGGCACCTGCCTGCGCTGGGCGCGGCCTGGGCTCCGCTGGGCGCGTCTGCCTGCTGCGTCGCCCGTCGTCGCGACGGGGCTCCAGCTGGCAGCGCAGGTGCCCCAGGGGCCGTTGCTGTGCACGTTGAGCATACACGCTGGCAGGGGTGTGGCGCGGCTGCGGGGCTGCATGGCGTGCATGTGCTGTGGGCGACCGAGCCGAACACCAGGCGCATGGTTGAACACATGGTCACAAGGGCGCACGTCGAGCGTGCAGTGCGCGGAAGCTGGCAGGGGTGTGGCGCGGCTGTGGGGCTGCATGGCGGGCATTTGCTGTGGGAAGCGCGCCGGGCACCAGGTCCATGGTTGAACAGAAGGTCATATGCGTGGTGGGGCATGCGGCCTTTGCATCTGTGGCTGGTCTGCAAGTTGGCCGCGCTGGTGGCCGGCGCAGGCCATGGCCTTGCGCTGCCTGCACCCTCTTGATCAGTGAGCGTCGCGGCGCTGTCTCCCAAGGATGCCTAGCGGTGGCGTTCTGACTCGGGACGTACGGCAACATCCATGCACATGCAGGCCCGTGAGGGGCAAGCAGACCCTGGATGCACTGTCCGATGGAGTGCATGCTGCCCTGCACCTGGATGCTGTCAGATTGGCTGGCTGGGGTGCAGTATTGAGGTGGTTGGAGCGAGCACGCGGGACGCCTGCGGACTTGCTTGCTTCAGGTATGCCTGGCGCACCCGGCTGCCTGTCCGCCCGCATGCCTTGCCTGGCGCCTGCTTGCCGGACACCGCGCCTCGGTGTTGATGCCCGAGGGTCTAAACCATGGCCGTGTCGATGAGAATCGCCATACAATGCAGGATACCCCTGGAGAAGCCCTAGCATAAGTGTTGACATGCATGCACCAAACCTGTCAGACTCCAACTTCCTGCACTCCTGCACATCTGCCTCCTGCACCAGTCGCTACCTAGTCTGACACATCATGGCCGTGGCAGACGCGCAGCTCTCGCAAACCGTTGCCCTGCTAACCGCGACCTTCTGTTACATCTGTCGCCAAGTGCTGCGAGTCTTCGCACGGCGGGATGCCTTCCATAGTGCGGCGACAATTTCAAGGAGCAGATAGTGACAGCAAGGCACCTGACAGCTCTGCTGGAGCAGGGTATCGCTATCCAGCACGAAGGTCCGCTGGACGAGGACGATGACCACTGCATGGGAGAGCTGGCCGCACTCGTCAGGAAGGGCAAGGTGAGCTGCGCGCCGTGTTGTCCGGCTCCAGCTGAGGCCAGTATGGGTGCACTAGCTGTGGGTTGCTGCTCGTGAGCTCTGTAGGCGCTGGTGGTGTCATATTGCCAAGCTGGACCTGGTGTGGCTGTGCGCGCTGCTGCAATTGCTGCTTGTGACATCGGCAAGAGTGAGCTCAGCAGGCTCTGGTTGCTTTGATGATGCCATACTGGCTTTGCTGTGCATGCTGCGAGTGCTGCTGCTTGTGAGCTCTGCAGGCTTCGGTTGGCTGCTGGGGTTGCTGCTTGTGGCTCAGCAGGCTCGGATTGTTTTCATGTTGCCATACCGGCTTTGCTGTGCATGCTGCGGGTGATGCTGCTTGTGAGCTCTGCAGGATCTGGTTGGCAGCTGGGTTTGCAGCTTGTGAGCTCAGCAGGCTCGGGTTGTATTATGTTGCCATACCGGCTTTGCTGTGCATGCTAAGGGTGATGCTGCTTGTGAGCTCTGCAGGATCTGGTCAGTGTCATTTTGCCAAGCTGGACCTGGCGTGGCTGTGCACGCTGCTGGGGTTGCTGCTTGTGAACTCAGCAAGCTTGTGAGCTCAGCAGGCTGTGGTTGTTCTCATGTTGCCATGCTGGCTTTGCTGTGCATGATGCGGGTGCTGCTGGCATGTGACTCTGCAGGCTCTGGTTGCATGCAACCTTCACTGACAGTGCTTCGCACCTGCGCAGGAGCTCACTCGGGACGGTGGCCGCCTCGACAAGCTCCACAAATACGAGCACACGCCGTGGTACACCACCATCGGCTGGCTCCTGCATCCGAAGCAGGCGGCCGAGGAGGCCGCCTGCCTCATCGAGACGCTGCAGGCAACCATCGACGCAGTGATGGAGCAGCCCGGAGGTGGTAGCCAGGTGATGCAGCACATGCGCCGCCTGCTTGAGGCTGCGGAGCTGGCCAGGGGCGGCGCGGCTGACCCCGAGCAGGGTCCCCCTTGCCGTGTGTTTGCTGCCTGCTGAACCCACATAGCCAGAACATCAGCAGCTGTTTGCCGTGCGAGTCTGCATGTTTTTTGCGCAGTCAATGCAGCACTCTACTCCCCCTGCCAGGCTTCTGTGTGCCTCCCTACGCTTCCTTCAAAGCATAGGGCGTACTTCCAACTACTTCCTGTTTAAGACTCACCGCTTCAAGTACATTCGACTCGAAGGAATCCTACTGCATTACAAAGTTTGCAGGAGTAGGTCCCTCTACGCTACGCTGCATATTAGCCAGATGTAAAAGCACTAGTACATCCAACGCTTACAAAGTTTGCAGGAGTAGGTCCCTCTACGCTACGCTGCATATTAGCCAGATGTAAAAGCACTAATACATCCAACGCTGTTTTACAAAAGTACTTACAGCCTTATGCTAGAGATTCATACTACATCACATCGTGTTGCTTCATGCGACACTGCCAGCATGCGACACCGCCAAAGGCATGCGCTATGTCAGGAAGGGCAACACACAGTAAACCATCACTGCCACAAAATTTTTCAGTCGATGCATGCCCACAACCACACACTCATTAAAGGGTCGCTGCACTGCAGGGGACTGTCGGCATGCTGGAACACAACGTCACGTTAGCCACACCAGCGGCTGCCATGCTGATCCTCACCGCGCACTGCACTCTTGCAGCACACAGTTGACTTGCACACAAAACACAGGTCACGAAGCCCCGGTGTCACAACCACATCAAACCCCACACTCACGCCATGCCGGCGCCAGTCAGCACATGCGTCTCAGACTTGGACGACTCCACCTCGCTGCGCAGCTCGGCGCCAAAGCCCGCGTCAGCCTTGGACCAGATGTCGTACCACTTCTCGCGGATGATGTCATTGCACTTCGGCTCGCTCATCCAGGAGACCAGGTGCTTCATGAAGCGGCCCTTCCTGCACATGCCAGCACAACTGATCACGCCAGGGCTCAACACTGGACTCACGGAATAATGTCATCAAGCCATTCTGCACGCAAGCCACACACATATGCAACCGTACACCCACTACGCTGGACAGAAAGTGTGTCACTTGACAGTGCATACAGGCCGTAGGAGCGAGTCCAGAGCACAATATGCGCGCTTAAGTGCCAAAAGCACAACACAGTGAAGACACAGCCATTCAGATGTTGCAGTCGCAGCGTTACTCAGCCTGCCTGGCATGAACCAACTTGCCCACACAAGGCACACACGGACGCTGGCCACGCCGCCAAGGCTGGTGGCAGCCCGGCAGCACGCGAGCCCAGGGGCCGCACCTGCCCTCGTCCATCTGGCGGATGCGCTCGCCGGCCTGGAAGAAGTCGCCGATGCCGCCCTCCACTGGCGGCAGGTCCTCCTTCGTGGGCACGCCCATGATGGGCTGCATGCTGCTCGTGAAGCGGTCGCTCTCCACCTCCTCCGTGTGCTCCACGTTGGACGGCCAGTAGTTGACCTGGCGCCGTACGCCCCCTTGTCTATGGCCAGGGCATATAAAGTAGTACGCACCATGATACGATCTCCGTCTCATCAGTGTCTCGTCAACATGCTCCATTTTAGAGTTAAACAGAACCCACGACCTTGCTTAGCGGCACACGCACAATACCACCCAGTCCGAGCATGTGCACTTGAGGGCTGCGATTTGCAACAACAGCCTACAGTCTGATACATGCGGACCATCAGCTCTATTTGCAGCATTCAGCACTCAGTCGCAGCACTCAGCACTCAGTCGCATGGTGTCGGGGCGCACCTCCTCGTCGCGGGCGGTCATCTGCATGGCGCCGTCGTGCATGTTGTTGTGGTAAGGGCACTTGGGCTGGTTGATCGGCAGCTGCTGGTAGTTCACCTGCAGTGAACAGCGTACGCCTCTCATCAGCATCCGCAACACAAGGCCACGCATCCTCCACTGAAAGAACAGGTGGACAATGCATGACACCCAAGCCAACACAGGAGAGCAGAACTCTCCATGGCTGAATTGCAAGGGAGCTGCAGCGCACCCCAATCCGGTACCGCTGCGTGTCGGCGTACGCATGGACGCGCGTCTGCAGCACCGGGTCATTGCTGGCAGCAATGCCGGGCGGGAACAGCCCCGGGTCGAACGCGATCGACTCAGCCTGTGCGCATGCAGCAGTCCATACATTACATTGGAGCGCAATCGGAGCGCAGCACTTCGGCAGGCTGGCAGCCAACCAGGATGCATGCAGCGGTTGAACAGCACCTTACCTCAATTAATGCAGAGTGCGCCTCCATACCCAGAGGCTGCAATAGTAGCGAGCATAGCATGACACAGGCAGGGGCAGCACCTCATTGTGGAAGTTCTTTATGTTCTCGTTCAGCGTCATCTTGCCGAGCGGCGTCCACGGCACGACGGCCTCAGGCCACTCCTGCGCGGGGTACATACACCGACATCAAGGCTACTGCTGGCAAACCCTGACATTGACCCAAAACAGCTTTTCTGGTACCACCTGTAGACACAGTCACACCATAAAGCAGGATGGCACAAGACGCTCCTTCTGACGATCACAAACGCCCGCATTACTGCATTCTGCCTCATCCTCTGCCTTCCTGCTGCATTCTTGCTCAAACCAACAGAGGCTGCTCCAGTAAAGGTAAGCACGCGCCTTGGTGTCGTCCAGCGGGTCAAAGCCCAGCTTCTCGATAGACCCCTCCACGTCCAGGATCTGCGCATCGCATGCACAGCAGGAGTCAGGCATTCCGCTCTTGCCAGGTCTGCCGATCTGCCATATCGCATCAGGGCGCAGTCCACGCGTACCAGCCTGTCCTGCAAACCCCGCAAACCCCAGGACGAGCAAACGCATGGGTCGGCATGCACGCCCTGAAGAGTGAACACGCATGCACGCAGGGAGCATGACATGCGCAAAGCGCTACAGCTTGACAATTGTGGGGTAAGCACTGGGTAAGTACAGCGCCACAGCTTATTCTTCCAGGGTAAAGTACAGCGCCACGGATTACTAAGGCGGGATAAGTACAGCTGCAGCCGTACCTGCGCCGCATACTCCCACTCCGGGAAGTCGCCCCTGTCGATGGCATTGTACAGGTCGTGCGTGGCGTGGCTGTGGCGCATGTTGTCCTTGCCTACCTCCAGCGCCTCCTCATCCGTGAGGTACTTGGCGCCTGCACGGTGGCAGGTGCGGCAATGCGTCAAACCACCGCCCCACAGCCAACACACAACGTGCATGCCTGCACAAGCAGCTTGTGCGGCAGGTGCGGCAGCACCTTTGACACAGTATCTTACCAAGGTATACTGATAAGATACTGAACAGCAATATAAAAAACGCAGGTGCCTCTGCAAAATGCGCGACATAAAGTGCACATGCAAGCAGCAGGATGAAAGCAGCAAGGATGAAAATGGTCCACAGCATACCCGCACTTTGACCAAACCACTGATGCACCAATGCCACAAGAGCGCTGTCAGAGCCCGACCACCGCGCGGACGCACCCAGGGTCGGCAGCCAGCGCATCTTGAAGTAGCGCTCCACGCCCTCAGCGTTGATGAACAGGTATGTGTTCACGCTGTGGCCCTCCAGGTGGCGCCAGTCCTGGGGGATGCCAACATCGTCCAGCAGCCAGGTCAGCTGCGCGCAAACGACAGCGTCAACTTCAGCACACCCCGCTGCTCTAGGGTATGTAAACACCGTTTGCTTAGCACGCGCTCTGTCAACCGCCACACACACCCAACCAAGGGCCAGACTCAAAGCAGACTCAATGTAAAACACATCTCATTACATGTCACTTATTGCTTGAAACTCGTTACCGGCGTTTCAGCATCACGTGCTTTCAAACAGCTTGCCTCTCAAACAGCAGGGGCTGGGGACTCGCCATAGAGCAGCTCTCAGGCTTGGACGACAGGAAGTCCAGGATGCGCCAGCCCTCCTGGATGTGCGTCTTGGGGTTGGGCCGCAGCGCGTGCACCAAGTCCGGGAACTGGTACCCATCCCTGCGCAGCGCCCAAATGCACTCAGCACTCGCTCTGAGCAGCTCTTGCCACAAGCACAGGCGAAGCAATGTGCACCTGTTTACAGTCCTCTCTATGACAAGCCTCTCTGGCAAGAGCGCATGCTATTTTGTCAGACAGCACGCGCATGATGAGCAGCTAGCAGCTGTAAACCACGCGCAGCCCACCGGATGAAGAAGATCGGGATGTTGTTGCCAACCTGCGCGCGAACACGCACGGTGTCATCCAAACCAAAGCTGTCCCCTTCAAGCCGTAAAGGCACATCTGCAGTGGTGTCTCATTGGCAGAGCTAGCAACACAGCGCAGTACAACCAGCGCCGCACCATGTCAAAGTTCCCCTCCTTGGTGTAGAACTTGACGGAGAAGCCGCGCACGTCACGCAGGCTCTCGGGCGACCTGCAGTGCAACACCACTTGTGAGCGCACCAGCAAGACAACCCATTGAATAGCCAAAAGTGCCCAAGATCCCACGACATTACCCAGGTGACACAACGCCTGGTCTCGCAACCTGCACACATGATATGCAGCAGAGACAGGCGTGAGCTCTGGCAGAAGATATGCGTTTGACATACTGTTCAGTTTGTTCTGCATATACTTGTTCAGGCGCCAAGACGCCCACCATAAAGACAACATAACCCAAAACAAGACGTACCCCTTCTCGTGCGTGACGGTGGACAGCCGAGCTGCAACAGGCGTCTTCTCGCCAGGCTGCAGGAAGTTTGCGCACGTGAACTCGCTCACGTCGTTCGACACCTGGCCAAGCACTTATCTATCACTTGCACACTAAACCACCGATACAGTGTGCAGCACTTATCTCCAAGACATGGTGCAACATATTTGTCGCTCAACTGGCCCCACGTGAGCTGACACCAAGGCAGTACACAGGGTCGACCAAGCAGCCTGGCCGCGCCATGGTCAGGCTGACTGTGCAAGCGGCACAGGGTGACCGCACCTCAAAGTAACCCTTGGCAACCATGCCGCGCGCATGCACGACACGCTCGGGCGTCTTCTCACGGTTGAATTGGCCCATCTTCTCCATGAACGCTGCAAACCCGAAATTCTTACTGTCAGTAGCAAGGTAAGGTGCGAGCAGCCAAGCAAGCCGTTCCCACCAAGCTCATCAACAGGCTTCCACACGTAGCCCGCCATGCGCACCATAGTCCTGGAGGAGCGCCGGGCCTGCGGCACAGGCGCGCAAGTCAGCAAAGTTAGCAGCCTCAGAGCAGCTGAGCAAACAGGATACAGCCTGCAGCGAAAACAGCCAAGTCGCCGCAAGGGAGCGTACCGCGCGGCCCCGCGCGCAGCGTGAAACGGTTGTTTGCAACCGGCGTGCCACCGTTGGTCGTCAGCGTGTTTGTGTTGAACTCGATGTTGGGCGCCATTTTCTGCACACACGCACATGCGTATCAGCCAAAACCCGCTGCCTGGCGGCCCTGCCTGGCGTACAGCTGCTGGTTGACAGCGATATGCTGCACAGCACATACAACTACTTGATGCAAGCCCACGTCCAGATGTGGTGCAACATTGTGTGCACGTCTGCAGACGTACCGTCTTGTCCATGGTCGCGCCGGCAGCGCCCATAGCCTTCTGGGCAAAGTCCTGAACTTTCTGGCCGATGCCGCTGGCCTGCTCGTGGCCCTTTGAAGTGCCGGTCGCGCCGTTGCCGTTTGCCGATGCCATAGCCATCAGCCTAAGGCTCCGTGTGTGCCTGGGACAGAGGACTCGGGTGCCAAAGCACTTTCCGGGCGTTGCTACAAACATGGTGCCGCGTAGCACGAGGTCTGACAAGGTAACCTGTTATGAGTACAGAAAAGTAACTTGTAGTTTAAATCCAGCCTATGTTGGCAGTCTGCAAACAGGCGGCCACGATGGTGGCCATGGCTACCGCTTTCCCTGTACTGCCCTGCGGCTCCATGCAACCACGCTGCAGCCAGCTCACCGGACCTCCTTGGTCTTGCCCTGCCCCAAGGGCCTCAACCAAAGAGCTGCACCCACCCACCACGCTCAAGGTACCGAAAGAGTTGAAATTAGGTCTGCAGGGGCCCATGCCACAGAGCATGCATGGCTTGTGACGTGCGTTTGAAACAGCGCGCATACCTCAGGTGCTTGCATGCATGCATTACCACCAGCGCTGAAGCCCAAGAGTCAAAGCTACGCACTGGCCCCTACTTTACGCAAAGGTGGGTCTCCTGCTCCGCACTGCGCGGGCGCGCCGCATGAAACCTGCATGCGCAGACCAGCGCGGTCCACAACATAAAACCCAGGGACATCAGGCAGCGCACACGCCGTCGCACATGCAATCGTGACTGCGCGCCAACCAAACTCGCTCAGCCAAGCAGACCGCGTCCAACACGACCAAAGGTAACCTCACTGGACGTAACAGCTAACCATGCAACACCTGTTGACAGACACCCAGAAGCGCTGACAGCCAGAACACCTACAACTATCGGCCGTACGATGCACGGCGCGCAGGTCATGCATCGAGGTGTCAGGCGGCCAGGTTGGACTCGACGTAGGCGCGCGCGGCGCCGCGCACGCGCTCCACGCCGGCCGTGTCGCCGTGCGCCTTTTCGTAGTCCAGGTAGCGCCTGAACAGGAACTTCATCTTCTTGGCCGGCAACGCGCTGTGCGTCGCGCGCTCAAAGAGCGCGCGCGCGCGCTCGCGGTCGCCCTGGCCGATCTCCTGCGCGCCACTAGCGAAACTCAGGTCGGGCCAGGCCTAGGGGGCGAAGCAGACTCCATGAAGCGCTGGGCCGTCGGCTGCAGCACGCGGCCGCACATGTGCGCTCAGAGCCTCACGGCGAGCGTGCATGACCATCAGGTGGACATGCGCCTCGCTTGTGCAACCAGTCGGCTGCTTGCGCGGTCGGGGTCTCAGGCTGAAGCGCTGGGCGCACGTCCAAGCTCACTGCGTCCGACCCTGCAAAGTCCCAATCAAGTTGAAGTTCCTTGATCGAGCTGAGGGACTTCGCCAGCCAGGGCGGGCGGCCAGGACGCTGCGCCTGGTCCAGGTGGACGCTCACAGGTCGGTGCATCGAAGTAGGGTTAGGGTTAGGCCAGGGCCGCGCGCCTGGTCCAGGTAGACGCTCCAGAGGTCCGTGCGCTTGGGGTAATTGCGCAGCACGTCCTCGAAGATCGCGCGCCCGCGCTCCGCGCTGCCGATCTTGAACTCCGCCACCGCCGCCGCCGACAGCACCTGGGCGCCCGGCGCAGCGTGTGACGTGCCGTCCGCAGCGCGCAGGCGGCGCTCCTACGAACTCCGCGCCCGAGCGCTTCGGGGTGCACTGGCCCGCGCCGCGCCGCATGCGGCCTGCTGGCGGGGCAGCTGCGAGCCTGCCGCGCAGCATGCGCAGACCGCACCGTGCAAGCTCACCACAAGGTGCGGCTGCGCGGGCTGGCAAAGTGAGCGCCAGCGCAGTGCAGGGTTAGCGTTGGGGCTGCAAGTATCAGACTGTCCTCGGCTTAAGGTTGTCCATGCGGGCACGGATGGCCGCGCTGCACCGTAGAGGCTCGAGTGTCGCTCTCGCAGCAGCCTTAAAACCCGCGCGCCGGAACCCTGGGCCGACGCCCGGGCCCTGGCGCTGCTTGTCACGCGCAAGGCCCGCCCGTGGGGCAGCTGTCGTTCCCATTGACACTGCAGCAGACCGGCGGGGACGCGCAGGGCCGCGCCTTTAGGTGCTTGCGCGTCGGCAGCGCAGCGAGCGCGCGCTCGAGCGCGCGCCGCGCTGCCTCGCCCTCGCCGCGGCGCAGCAGGTAGTCCAGCTGGCGCAGCCAGGCCTTGGCGCTGCCGCCGAACTTGCGGCACAGCGCGCGCAGCGCCTCCGCAGCCAGCTCGTCCTGCAGGGTTTGCACAACCCTGGCGTGCTCAGCGGGGCGGGATCTGAGGCAGGGCGCCATGCGCGCTCGCTTCTGTCTCTCTCTCTCTCTCTGGGCGCAGGCAGTGGACCCACATGCATCACAGCCTAACATCGCTGCAGCCGTGAATGCAGTGCCGAGCACGCTGCACAGCTTGCAGCGCCCGCCCCTGCTCGCCAGCGCGCGCTCCGACAAGCACCGCGGCTCCTGATCTTGTGCCACGGACGAAGTGCGGGGCGGGGGCCGCGAGGGAGGGCGCGCCCGCCCGGTGCGCTCCAGGATGGCCAGCAGCGCGAGGTACAGGCGCTTCTGGTTGACATGCGGCAGCGCGCGACGGAACAGCGCCATCGCCGCCTCGCCCGGCGGCTGCCCGTACAGATTCTCCAGGTTCAGCCAGGCGACCCACACGTTGAACTTCTCGGCCTCCTCCCTGCGCGCGGCCGGGGCCCGTTCCTGACCCTCTCCTGACCCTTGGAGACGCCTCCTCAATACAATTTACTTGCAGAGAAGTGTAACGTATCGGGGGCGTAATGCGATTATTGCCAACTGACCTACAGGGCATCATGCCCATCGCGAGACCTCTGTGCGACAGGCTTACAGTGCATGTGCACGGAGGCGCGCAGCAGCACCATGACCGCTCGCAAGCCATGCTTGCTAACCCTTACCCTGAGATCAGCGGGCCGGGCCGCGCACCGGAAGCCGATGGTGCCGAGCGCGCGCTCGGCCGCGGCGCGCGCCGCGTCCAGCTGGCCCAGCGACACCAGGTGCGCCATGAACTGGATCCACACGTAGCTGCTGTTGGGCGACCCCATCACCTGCGCGGCCGAAAATGCCTCAAGGCATGCGCTTTGACCCTAATCCTAGCCAGAGAACAGTCGCAAAGACGGACGCGCGGCTCCTTCCAGGCCGCGGCCAGGCCTGCAGCCTGTGCTGGTATGCGCTAGGTTGCATTGGACAATTTAGACTGTTGAAGCGACTGTTGAAGGACGCCGTGCACGCCTTCTAACTTGCGTGCACATCTCTATCATTGGGGCACCTGCGCAACGAAAGGGGCAGCGCGGCGCGCGCACCAGCTTCTCAAAGTCGGCGGCGCTCTGCGGCGCGGGCGCGGCCAGCTGGCGCAGCTCGGCCGCGCGCACGCGCGCCTCCTCCTCCGCCTTGGCGCGCCGCCGCTGCCGCTTGGTCGGCGGCGGCGCCGCGCCGGCCTGCCCGCCCGCGTCCTGCTCGGGCGCGGCGGCGCCGGCGCCGCCCCCCGCGTCGCCCTCATCGCCCCAACCCACGCCCGCGAGCGGCTCGAGCGCGCCGGCGGCGCGCGCGGCGGCGCCTGCCCCCGGAGCCGCGGCGCTGCCGGCGGCCCCGGCGCCGCGCGCGCCCAGCAGCCCTGCGGCCGCCGCCGAGCGCTTCTTGCCGGCCGCGGCGCGGCGCGCGTCCCGCGCATCTAGGCCGCCGCCCCCGCCGTCCCCCTCCCTGACCCCCGCCTTTTCCTCTGCCTCTGCCTCATCCCCGTCCTCCTCCCCTCCGTCCTCCTCCTCTTCTTCTTCTTCCTCTTTTTCCTCCTCGAAGCTGACACCCTGATCGCCCGCCGCGCGGGGCCCTGCCCTGCCGCCCAGGCCCTGGGCGCCCAGCCCGCCCACCTCTGCATCCAGGTCGCCCGCGCCCGCCTGGGCCTCTCCGCCGCCGGCAGCGCCCTCCTCCGTGTCGGCGTCGCTGCTGCCGCCTGCCAACGCGAGGCCGCCGCGCGCAGAGTGAGACCTTGTGCCCAGACAAGCTCAGCTCGCCACACAGCGGCTCTGCAGCCAGTGGCAGCGTCAGAGGTGACGCGCTGGCCACGCTCTGCAGGCGTGGCGCACAGGCGCGCACTTTTGCACCGCGTGGAGCGCTTGCACTGAGAGGCTGGCTCGGGCGGAAGCAGTCGCCTGGGCCACTCGCGCAAGCGCGCTTGCATGCATGCCCGCACGGGACCCACTCAGGCCGCGCCCGCACGGCTCTGCACACGCTCGGGCGCGCACCGCCCGCCTCGGCAGCCTCCGCGTCGAGGTCGGCGCCGCCCGGGCGCCCGCCCTCCTCCGCAGCGCCGGCCTCGCCGTCGGCGTCGGCGCCGTCCAGGTACGAGGCCTTGAGCCCCAGCGACAGCCGCCGCGCCTCCGCGTCCACCGCCAGCACGCGCGCGCGCACGCCTGCGCCAATAACCGCGCGTTAAGCTAACCCTACCACACCGAATCCGCGGCTGCAAGAGCGCGCGGCTTGCAGCAGTACGCGCGCGCGGACGCGCGGCCCCAAAGTGCGCGCCCCGCGCGCGGGCGCGCTGGGCCCGGGCGCGCGCCTTGCCCCGGCGAGAAGAGCGGCGCCAGATCGGTCACATACTCGTCGGATGCCTCGCTGATGTGCACCAGGCCGGTCAGCGGGCCGCTCCCGACCTGCGCGCGCAACAGCTGCACGGCTCGGCGCGCGCCCCCATTGGCAAGAGATGCGTAGCAGCACATATGCAAGGCTGCCTCAGCGCAGCGCCCTGGCGCTCAAAGCACGAACAGCGGATGAGCGGCATCAAGTGCGTGGGTGCCGCCCTGCCTGCGTGTCCCAGAGCAAGCCCAACAGGCGCGGCGGCCAAGCATCACAGCGCATGAGCCTTGCTCCGCTCCCCTTATTGCAAGCCCAGAACCAGCCTCCCTCTCTCCCATGCATGCCTGGCAGCGTACATGGAGGTGCTTCACAGCCATGCAGTTGCCCCACCAAGAAGCGGCCCACGCGCGCGCGCATCCACCAGCCCGCAAGCCCTGCAGCCCAGCGCCCACGGCAGGCCCGCCCGGGGGCGGCACCTCCACAAAGACGCCGTAGCGCTCGATGCGCTTGACGCGCCCGGCCACGACCTGCCCGACCTCCAGGTCCTCCAGCGCGGCGCGGCCGCCCGCGCCGCCCGCCCCGCGCAGCGTCATCTCCACGCTGCAGGGAAGCCGAATCCATTTGCCATACCCTAAAACCCTACACCTGTTCGACCTGTATGCTGGAGGTGACGCTGCGTGGGGAGCGCGCCCGCGCCGCCCGCCCCGCGCAGCGACACCTCCACGCTGCCAGGTACACGAGTCCAGGGCGGTCAATTCGCAATCCAGCTGCCAAACCCTAAAACCTAAAGTTCTTCAATCTGCATGCTGGCCACCCCGCTGTCTTGCAGGCGCGCGCACGCCCGCGCCTGGCATTGCGTTGCACTCCGTGACAGGGTGCAGACACAAAGCGTCTCCTCGAGCAGCCCGTTTCAGGCACAGCATCGCTGCCAGCGGCTCATGCAGGCACTTGGGGCATAATCATGCCGCCTGTCTGCTAGACTCGCCGCCAGCATGCGCCCGCCCACAACCCGCCAGTCGCGAGCGTACCACGCACGCGACTCTGGCACCAGACACGCTCGCGGGTGCGCACCGGCCGCCGTCCACAGCCACCACGCGACCATGCACCAGCCGCCCCACCGGGAACGCCGCAGCGGGCTCCGGCACAAAGCCGTCGGCGAGGTTGCTGAGCCGCACGCGCGCGTCCAGGTCCGCCGCCAGCGCGACGAACGCGCCGGCGCCGCTGACGGCCTTGATATACCCCGCCACCTGGCGGCACGCGTCCCCAGCCACGTTGGCCGTGCCGGGAGGGCGCTTGCCTGCGTTGGAGCCCACCAGTTGTTTTTGCACAGGCGAGGGTGCCGTGCTGCTCACAGCTATGCGGGGGCATGCCAGCACACAGCGGTGTGGGTCCGTCCATGTTCTTGCAGCCTCCTGACGTACTGCCTGGAGGCTTGCGCCGCCCTGGCGCCGCTCTGGCAGAATGCATGGGCCTTGCCCATGTTTGCAAGACACGCCGCCGTCAGCAGGCGCCAGGCAGACGGCCGCGCGCGGCGGGGAGGGGCGCGCGCGCAGGGCGCCGGGCGCGCACCGGCTGGTTGAGCTTGAGGTCAGCCAGGCTGAGGTGCTCGGGCGCGGGGTCGCCGCCGGGGTCTGCAGCTCTGCCCTCCCACTCGCCGCCGCGCGACGCGCGCAGCGACACGCGCAGCGCGCGCGCCCCCGCGGCCTCGGCCCCGCTCGCGCCCGTCGCCGCAGGCCCCGGCTTCGCTTCCTGCGCGGCGCCGCCGCCGGGCGGCGCCGTGCCGCCGGCCGGCCCGAGCACGCGGCAGCGCACGTAGCGCCCCGGCGCCAGGCCCGCCAGCGCGTCGGGCGCGAGGGTGTCGTGCAGGTCGGCCAGCGACGCGCGCCCGAACGCGCGGTGGCCCAGCTGCACGGTGACACCGTTGCCTGGCGCGCGCACGCCGCAGCGCGTCGCTGCCCGTGCAACCCGAGATGCCGGGCTGCACCAGAGCGGGCACGGCCAGCATGGCAGGATGTCGGCGGGGCAGGCGGAGTGCGCGCATGCTTTCTGAGACCACTGCTGGTTCACATGCGCAGGTTGCGAAGACACGTGACCGAGCCCTGCGCTGCGCAAGCCGTGGCAGGCGACGCATGCGCACATGGGGCCTCAGGCGCCCTGCCATGGCCCAGCAGAGAGAGCATGTGCCAGGCCGACCTTGTGAAGCAAGGGCTCAAGTGATGTGAGGGTGCCTTGGGGCGTGTTGGGAGTCCGCCTGCGCGCAACCACCCTAACTTTAGCAAGCAGCGGCACGCACCCGACACCTGCGTGACCAGGCCGCACAGCAGCGCGCCGGGCGCGGGCGGCGCGCCCGCGGGCGGCGCGCCCGCGGCCGGCGCGGCCGCATCGCCGGCGCCGCGCAGCATCAGGTCGATCGTGGGCCGCTTGCCCTGGACAACCTGCGCGCGCGCGGCCTCATCTGTGCACGGCGCTGCTTTTGTGTTGTGCATCTGCGGCGCCACGTGTGCGACGGAAGCACGCCCAAGTCGTAAAGCAGAGCATGCACTTGATGTGCACCTGCTCTCGTGCAGCTTAGAGCAGGCAACCTGGCGCTCGCTGCGGTTGAACGCGTCAGCAGCGGACAGAGCGCGGCCTTCGGATTTCAACGCATGCATGCGCGGCAGCCGGGCGCACCTGCAGGACGCGGCAGCGCAGCGGGCGGCCAAGCGGGAAGTGCGCGGGCAGGTCGCGCAGCGCCGTCAGGTCGGCCGCCGCGTCGAGCGCGTGCGCGCGCCCGCGCAGAGACGCGCTGAGCGCCAGCCACACTGCATCCGCCTCCACCGCCGCCACCCACCTGGCGCGCGCACCGCTTTTTTCCCCCTTTTTTTTGTAAAATTTGCGCGAGGTCGCCGCCTCCGCAGCGCCCCTTGCCGGCGACATGCACAGAGCAGAGGATTGCCGCTCGAAAATTGTGAGCCCCTGCCCTTCCCATGCTCAAAAGGAGGCAGCTTCATGGCAAGGCATCAGGGGTTTCTCAGGCGCCTCAGCTGCGGTGCGCGGGAGAAGCCCGCGTCGGTGCGCCGGTGAGGCCCGAGCATGCCTGGGCGGTTCGGCGGGCCCATGGCCGAGAACGTGTCAAGACCCATGGGCGAAAGGCGCGCACGGAGCGCCCGCCCGCACCCGGTGAGCGTCAGCCCGGGCTCAAGGGACTCGCGCGCGAGCCTGGGCGCGGTCAGCTTGGCGCCGGCCGCCGCGGCAGCCAGGACGCTCGGGCGCGCGCTCAGCTCCAGCAGGCTATGCTGCCGCGCCTGGCCCCCGCGGGCGCCCCGGTCCACTTAGTTGACAGGCGCGAGGGGGCCCAGGTAGTGGGCGGCCATGTGTGCCGCGCTGGCGGTCGGAGGTCTGCTGGACGCTGCAGCCTCGATGGCGCTCTTTACAATACGCTCCGCTGTAGAGCTCGAGCGGGTTGGGGGGTTGACAGCCCCTGAACTGCCAGCATTTGCCTGCCACATGGTTGCCCCGCGCACGGCAGGAGCGCAGCAAGTGCGGTGCGCGCACCACGCGCGAGCTGCCCGGCTCCAGCACCACGGCGTGCACGGCCGCATGCAGCGGGTAGCGCTCCAGCGGGCTGCCGCCGCCCTCGCCCGGCTCATCCTCGACCTCCGACACGTGCAGCCGCCCGCGCGCGCCTGCGCGTGCGCGGCCCGCCTCAGCAGCACCCCGGCCGTGCCGCTGCCGTCGCCATGTGCGCACACGCGCGTGGGGCCGGGAGCCAGGCTAACATCGTCAGGGTCCCTCGCTCTGGGCATGAGCATGCCATTGCACACACACCTGATATCGTCAGGAACCCTGACAACTGGAGGTGTGTGTGCAATGGCATGCGCATGCCCAGATCGAGCGACGTCTGGCTTGCGCACGCCCCGTCTGTGCCGCACCATCGCTGACCATCGCACCATCGCATCGGTACACTGCTGCAGTGGCGGGAGAACATCCTGTGCTGGATGTTGGCGGGGGATAGGAGAGTTGGAGAAAAGTGGCTTTCTCTGGATCTGTGACGCACCGTTCGCCAGAGTGGCGACGATGTAGAGGGGGTGCACGGACGTCACTGTTCCGTCCACTACACGCCCAGGCGTCGCCCTGCGCAGCTTCTTGCCGCCGTCTGCCGCTGCGCTGGGCGCCGCGGGGATGTGGAGAATCAGCCGCCCCCCTGCGCGGCCCATCCCGAGCGCTTGACATGGGAAGTCTGCATCTGGACATCAGGGATATGTGCAATGGAAAGTCATATCAGCACTTGGACGCGCTATTGCCAATGTCCTAAGTAACACACGCACCAAGCTGGCTTGAGACGAGGACTCCGACATGCGGCGGATGCAGAAGCGCTCAGCGATAGCGCCTGGGACCCTAACATAGCCCCGGTCGCACCTGTCTCCGGCCCGGGCAGCGCCGCGACCACGGCCGCCAGCGCCTGGCCCGGGGCGGCGCGCGCGTGCGCGCCCGCCGCGGCCGCGTTGCAGTCGGCGGCGGCCGCATAGCCGAGCGCGCCGCCGTGCTGCGGCAGCGACAGCACCGCGTACTCGTCCTTGGCGAGCTCCACACGCGCTGCCATGCGCGCGCCCACCTGCAGGATAGGGTTAGGGTTAGAATCGTACCCCTATGCTCGAGCGTGGGATGTTGATGAGCACGCTTCTGGGGCTTGACAAGCTCCATGCGCGCCAAAGCAACCCCGCGCACCGCTCCCAGTACCTATGCAGCCGTGCAGGCCGCGCGGCGGCTCACACCCAGCATGCGTGGCAGGGCTGCAGGCATGCGCGCTCTCTGCCCCCGGCCCGCACCGCCATCTCGGCGGCCGCCTGCCTCGCAGCGGCCGCCTCGCCGCCGGCCAGGCGCGGCAGCAACGTCAGGTCGACGATGCCGTCGCGCTTGTTGACGTCCAGCACACGCCCCCGCACCGGCGCGCCCGGCTCCGTGCCGCCCTCGGCCTGCCGGCCGGCGGCCCCCGCCTCCCCGTCACGCTGCCGCACAGCCGGTGCACGACGCCCCGCCCTGTCTCTGGCGCCTGTTCAGGCGTGCCCTCACGCCCGCCACGCGCTGTCATGCCCGCCCCGGCAGCGGCCTCTGCCTGCCTGGGCTCTCTCGGATGCTTCTAATCAGATCAGATAATCAGAATCAGAAAGCGGCCGCTCCCGCCCGCTGCGTCTGGCAAGCGCGCGTCCCGCGCAGCGCGCAGGGCCCCAGCAGGGTCTGCAGCAGCAGGGTATCCTAACCCTCTAAAAACCCTATCCCGACCGCGCGCCTGCCCCGGGGACACCAGCGCGACCACGTCCGGGTGGCCGTCCAGGTCGCAGAGCACGCCGTAGTCGCGCACGTCGTGCACCGCGCCGGCCACCAGGCCGCCGAGCGGCAGCGCGCCCCAGTCGACAGCCGCGCCGCCCTCCGCGCCCTCCGCGCCCTCCTTCGCAGCCCTGCGCGGCCGCCAGGCGCCGTCAGCCTCCGCGTCGCTGCCTGTCAGCGCGACCTCGCTCGCCCCAGACTGCATCCCTGCTTGAGGTCACTGAGCCGGCGCACGATGAGCACGAGACCCCTGAGACCGCCGCTGATCGCTTGTTCCGCGCCTTGTACCTTGCATGCATACCCATGCAAGCGTGAGTCAGGTTTATGCATCTGGTCCGTCGTCCTTACCACGACCGCCAAGAAGGCCTGACAGGTACGGTGAGAAGCCATGCTCGCGCACGTGCCAAGGCAGGGGTGCAACACGAGCGCGGTACATGCTTGCGCTCACCGCAGGCCCTCAGCAAACTCCAGGTCGCGGAAGAGCGACGCCAGGTAGGCGCCGTCGGCGGCCGTGACCAGCGAGGGCTTGAGCGACAGCGCGAAGCGCCCGCGCGGCGCGTCCAGCGCCGCGACCGCCGCGCGCACGCTCTGCCCCTCTGCAAAGTGCCGTCGCGGGTCGCTCACGAACGTGTCCGCCAGCTGCGCCAGCCCTGCGCGCCCGCCGCACCAGGTCGCTCCCGTTGTGCCCGCGGCGTGCCGGTGGAGCACAGCGGCAGCGCGCGGCGCCGGCCGCTGCGGCCGCCGTGACATGGGCCGCGGCGGAGCCCGACAGATAGCACGACCCGCGCGCGTGTGCCCACCACTGCACCCCCGCCGAGCGCCTTCTCGGTAAAGTCCATGGTGGTGTCACCAACGACCGGTCACAGGGTTGCTTGCTGGGCATGGCGCGCGCGGCGCGCAGGCCCGCGGCGGCGCGGCGCGGGCCGCACCCGCGCGGCCGGTGAGGCCGCCCAGAAAGCGCACGAACACGGCGTCGGGCGTGACGCTGGCCACGTAGCCGGGCGCGACCAGGCCCGGCGCTATGTCCGCCAGGGCGCGCGGCAGGCCGCCCGCCGCGCCCAGCAGCGACGCCTTGCGGCTCAGGCGCACCAGGCCCACGCGCTCCAGGCGCTCCAGCACGAGCAGCGGGCCCAGCGGCGCGCCGGCCTGCGGCAGCGCAGGGTTAGGGTAGGGTAGGGTTACCAGCGCACCGGCACGGCGCCCTGGCCGCAGGCCCTGCGGGCTGAGCCGAAGCGGGGAACCCGCCCGGTGCGGGCGGCTGCGCCAGCGCTGCGCTGGACGCCCTGGCGCGCAGCAGCCGCTGATCGAGCCGCGGCCAGGCCCACGCACTCCTTGCCCCTTCTGTTTCTAACGTGTCGACCTCGCCGGTACCACAGGCATGACAAGGAAGCTTGCAGGGCCTTCTGCTCAGCCCCAAGACATGCCCTGCGACCGACAGAGCGCTGCATGACGGCTCATCGAGATAAGGCGAGAAAGGCGTTGAGCGCTTGCTCAAGCACTGCAGACGCTCCTCAAAGCGCTCTGCGGCGCGCCGTGGCGATGGGCACGCGCCCCGGCAAGCCGGCCGCACCCAGGCAGTGCGTGCAGCCTGTCACCGCAGCACGTGCCCGCTTGGCGCTGGCGGCGCACCGTCACGCAGGCGCGCAGCGCGGCGACCGCCGCCGGGTGGTCGGCCAGGTGTGCCGCGTCCAGCTTGCCCAGCACGGCCGCGCCGCCGCCGCCGCCGCGCACCTCCACCAGCGCCTCGGCCATCAGCGCCTCGCCCTCCTCGCCCTCGGCCCTACCCTGCCCGCCCCGCGCGCCCGCACACATGTACACAGGGTGACCACACACTGCGCGCTGCCGCCGCCTGTCCTGTCGGACTCGCCGCGCGCCGCCGCGCTCCTTCTGCCGACCTCATCGCTCGCGCCAGCATCAATAGGTTTAGGGGTAGGATTAGCTGAGGCCGCAGGCACACCTCCGCGCCCGCCTGCGCGAGCGTGACGGAGCGCACGACGCCCTCCACCACGTCGCCCGGCTGCAGGCCGGCCAGCGCGTCGCCGCCGGCGGGCGCGCCGGCGCCGCCGGCCGGCGCGGCCGCGCCCGGCACCAGGCTCAAGCGCAGGCGCCGCGCGTCGGCGTCCGCCGTGAGCACCGTCGCCTTGACCACCTGGGCGCCGCGGGCGGCGCCTGTGTCAGCCTGGCAGGCGCCCCGGAGGCACTCACAGCAGGCAGACGCACCGCTTGCATAATCTGCGCACGCCCACAGGTGCCAGAGCGCCCCGCGCAGCGGGCAGAGAGCTGATGCATTCATCGCGGCACCCCTTCTGCTCGTGTTCAGGGCGCCTATGTTGCGTCTGGGGCGCCCATGCGGACGGCCACTTCTGGGCTCGAAGAGAGCTGTGCCGTGCAAAGTGTTTTTGCAAGGCACAGCTCTATTTTCTGCACATCATTGCACACGCAGCTGCGCAGGGCACACGCCTGCCCGAACTTGAAGCTCGCGGCCGGCTGCTGCCCCGCGCGCAGGCCGAGCTCGGACACGGGCGCCAGCCCGCGCAGCTCGCCGCAGAAGCCGACAAACACGCCGTAGTCCTGCACGCCCGTGACGTAGCCGTGCGCGCGCGTGCCCGGTTGCGCCTCCTGCGCCGCGCGCCCAGGTTGGTGTCAGGGTATGAAGCGCACCGCCACTCGGTTCTCCAGGGAGTTTTGGCTCGGGGGCAGGCACGCCAAGCTCGCAGCGGGCTCCGCATGGCAGGCATGTCCTGCGCGCCCGTTCAGCGCCCGGACGTTCGCCCGGCTGGCAGCCCCTGCGTCACAGGCTGGGCTGCGCACACCAAGGCACGAAACGCCCACACCAAACAACAGGGAACTGTTCTCAGCCACGGCGCAACTCCGTGCAGCTCGCGGCACAAAGGCATAACGAGCTATGTCCTGTGCGCCCTTAAGGGACTGCCTTTCCATCACATGCGCCAGCATCTCTGGCCTCCAAAGTGATGACGGAAAAGGGCAGCAGCGTGGTGCCTTCCGCGCAGTGGGGTGCCCGCAAGGCCCTGCAAAGTGCTACTCACACTTTGACTGACCACGCTGTCACACCGGGCGCAATGTGCCCTGCCCTGCAGCACACGCTTCACTGCTTGCGCGGGCTGTGCTGTCTTATTCCGCGAGTTCCGTGACTGTGTCAGACCCACCCCCCCCCCCCCCCCCCTCCCCCCAAAACCACAACCCCGCACCTCCCAGCTGGTGAAGGGCGGCAGCTTGCCGCCCACGAGCGCCGTCTTCAGCGTCAGCGTGATGCGCCGCGCGCCTGCGTCCGCGGCCAGCACGCGCGCGGCCACTGGCTGCCCCACCTTGAACCGCGACCGCGCGACCGCGGTGCCCAGGTCCGTCAGGTGCTCCTGCGGGACCAGGCCCCTGCCGCGCCAGGGCCGCGCAACTTTTGTCAGACCCTGGGCGAGCGCGCCTACAGAATCCCATCCCAACATGCACACAGGGCTCAAAACCCTTTTCCAGCACACACTGGGCGCAAATGCAGGATGCAACACTGCACCGAACTCCTGCATCCGCTGCGCACTGGTAGCCGCTCGCCAGAGGCGCACGACCGACCGCCGCACTTGCACCAAGTGCACAAGGGAAGCACCGCCCCGAGCGGCTCATGGGGCCGCGGGGGCGCGCTTGACGGAGGGCGTGATGGCGACAAAGACGCCGTAGTCCTCGACCGACGCGACGGTGCCCTTCACGACAGCGCCCGGCCGCACGTCGGCGTACGAGGCCACCCCCTGCTCCACCACGCTCGGCTTGAGGCTGAGCGCGGCCAGCGCGTCCATCGGCCGGGCGCCCACCACGCGCGCGCGCACCGCCTGGCCCGGCTTGAACGCCTGCGCGGGGAGGTGCGCGTTTGTCAGGGTGGGTCAAGGGCACATTAGGGTTAGGCACGCTGCTCTTGGTAGGTGTCCGCACCGCCTGGCCCGGCTTGAACGCCTGCGCAAGGGGGCGCGCGCGCTGTCAGGGTGGGCCAGGGGTTAGCTTCAGGTATGCTGCTCTTGTGACGAGCGCACACCGCCTGGCCCGGCTTGAACGCCTGCGCGCTGGGGGCCGCTGTTGTCAGGGTGGGCCGGGGGCCAGATTTGACATGTTACTTTTGGTATGTGCCCGTCCTTCCTAACTTGGCTGATTGCAGCTTGATTACCTGCGCGAGGGGGAGCGGGGGATGTCAGGGTCTCTGTAAGCACACGGCAACCAACGCCGGCATGCTCCTCTCACTTTGGCATACCAGGTCGCACGCTGCCCATCACGGAGTGAGCAATTTCCACCAGAAAAGAGACACGTGCTCTGAGTGCATGCGCTGACACAAGCCACGATGATTTAGGCTCTCGAGCCCTGAGCGCAACCCGTTGCGGCCCGGCGCGCCTTGTCAAGCCGCTCCACGCGCGTGTCGGCCACGTTGGAGATGTGGGCGTAGCCTGTCGCGGCTGCTCCGCCTCCGCCGCCGCCGCCGCCGCCGCTGGCAGCGCCGGCGCCGCCCGCCGCCGCGACCGCCGCGCGCTTGGCGGCGCGGGCGGCCTTCTTGCGCCCGCCGCGCCGCTTGTCGCCCTTCTCTCGGAGCAGGGGCGCGGGCGCGGGCTCTGCGGGCTCGTCCTCGTCGGCGGTGCGGGCGGCGGGGTCTGCAGGGTCAGGGTCGGCGGGCGCCTGCGCTCGCAGCTCCACCAGCAGCCCCAGCCCGGGGTCGACGCGCTGGACGGTGGCCGCCTGCGCGCGCCCGCACACGCCGAGTCACGCGGGCCGCACGAACGGTGCGCCCGGCCGGCCGCGCGCCGCATGTGCGCACATGCAGGATGTGGCCGGCTGGTGCTGCAGTGCGGGCAGGCCAGGGCTACCACTCGCGGCAACGCCCCTGAGAGGGGCATCCAGGCACACATTTAGCTACCCCACCATACCATACCCTACCCCTACCCCTGTAACGCGAGTCGAGCCCAAGCCGGGCGCGCGCCTCGTACACGGTGCCCACTGGCGGCAGCGCCACCGCGCGCGCGTCGGCGGCCAGCAGGTGCGGGAGCAGCGACAGTCCCACACGCTTGGAGGCGGGGTCGACGAAGAGGATGCGCGCGCGCACGCGCTGGCCCTCGCTGAACGCGGCGCGCTCCCCCGCCGCGCCCGCGCCCGCCGCGCCCGCGCCCTGCACGGCCGCGCATCGCAAGCCTGCCTTCGCTGCGTGACACCCGTTGCGGCGCGCACACGACGCGGTTCCAATGCAGGCGCGGCCGGCCGCTCGGGGCCGCTGCAGACGCACTCACCCTCAGACCGCGCTCGCATGGCTGGACGCCATGAAGTGGGCGCCGAGCATGGCGGCCTGCGCTGCAGGGGCAGCCAATGGTGCCTAGAAACATCGCGCACAGCGCGCGACGGGCGCAGAGACAGGGTAGGGTCAGGCGGCGCCGCGGCGCACCGCGTGCATGTGGAAGCCGTCGACGGTGCCGTTGAAGAAGGTCAGGAAGGACACGAGCAGCCCGTCCGACAGCACGCTCCGGACCTTGGCATTCACCAGCATGCCTGCGCGCGCCGCGCGCCGTGAGGCCCGATCGCCGCTGGACTATTGAGTCTGAGAGCGCTCACATTGGTGCCTGGCCTGCGGGTCAGGCCGCACCCTGGGCACGGTGCGCATGTGGCACCACGCATGGCATGACGTTCGAGCAAGTGCAAGCCCATCCTGTCCTGCAAGGTGCCTGCAAACTCCCAACCCTCTCCCTAACCCCACCCTTACAGCCAGGGAGGACAGCGACCGGCAACTGCCAGCCGGGCCAGCGGCTGAGCAGCGTACGCCTGAGACACAACCGCCCGCGCAGCAATCTGCCTCACCTCATGGGCCCCTGTCGAACGCCACCCACAGCCGACGCGGTGCAAGCGGGGCCCAAGGTACCTGGCGCCGCAACTTGCCCCCCGCGTGCGCTGCCCCATGCCCCGCACACCCGCGTCATGCACGCCGGCGCCCGGGCGCGCGCACCCGGGGCCAGCGCGCCCAGCGTCAGGCCGTCCCACTCGCGCGCGACCGCGGCCGCAGCCGCGCGCGCGTCCGCGCTGACGTGCACCATGCGCCGGTCGCGCGCCGCCGTGACCACCACCTCCAGCAGCGCGCCCGGCCGCGGCGCCGCGCCGGGCGCGCCCACAGCCTTGGCGTAGTTGCTGCGCTCCAGGAAGGCCGTGGCGCCCTGCGCGCGCGCGCGCGCGTTCAAGGCCTGCGCTCCGCACCGGGCGCGGCCTCGGCACAGCTGCTACGTGCTTGCCGTGAGCGCCAGGCCAGCGCCGTCACCCTTGTCACACTGCATCGGGACGCGCCGTCGCCGCACCCCGCGGCGCAGCAACCGGCCGTGAAACCCCCGCTCGGTTGGACAACGCCTGAGCTGCAGCCCACAACGCCCTCTGCAGTTAGGGTATGCTTGCACAGAGCGCTGGCCACACAAATGACATGCCAGCCGGGTCGGCACGTTAGCACCAGCCCAAGCGTGGCCAGCCCGCCCCGTAGCCCCCTGATGCTGGCCGCGCCAGCGCTGCAAGACACGTCCCCCTCGAGCGTGCACGAACCCTACCCCGTTTGCAGACAGCTCGCCCGCGGCCGCTCCCGCTCCCGGGGCCGCGAGCGCCACGCCGCCCGGCCCCGGCTGCGACAAGTGTCAGGCATTGAGGTAGGGTATAGGGCAACCCGCGCGCAGGCAGCGCCGCACCGGGATGCCCAGCGTGAGCGTGAAGCCGTGGTCCTCCACGCTGCGCACGCAGGCCGGCAGCGCGCGGCCCGGCGCCAGCGCCTCTGGCCCCAGGCCCGCCGCGGCGCGCGCCACGTGCAGCGACAGTGCGATGCGCCGCCCGCGACGCGGCGCCTCGCCCTCGCCGCCTGCGCGTGTGGCGGGCCCTGGACATGCAGCTTGCGATATGCAGCTTGCGATGCAGGACCCTACCCAAGTGCACATGGACACGGGATGGGCCATGCAGCGCAACTCCACCTGACAAGTGAAAGCTGCCAGCTGCGTCAAGGCGCTAGGCTGTCATCTTCAGGCACCACATCGGCGTCGCGCCCTGGGCCGCAGCTGCACCCAGAACGCAGATGGCAATGACGGCAACTCAATTGCAGCTCCCAGACGCGCGCCAGTGGCCGGGCGCACCTTCGGATCCGCCCTGCTTCCCGATGACGGTGCAGCGCACCAGCTGCCCCACGCTGAACAGCTCCGCGAGGGCCGGCACCGCAGCCGCGGCCGCGGCCGCCGCGCGCCCGGCCGCCGTCGCGGGCCCGGCCGCCGCCGCGGCCGCGGCGGCTGCGGCCGCCTCCGCCTTGACGACGAGCTCTGCCAGGACGTCCGATGCCTGCCGCCGCTCAGGGGTGTGGGTCCGGTGGCGGGTCTGTGCCAATCAGGGTGAGCGCACAGATGCTCTCCATTCACAAGCGGCCCCTCCCGCATCTCACGAGAGTGCGAGCGTGACGGCACAAGCGCGCACAACGTGCAGCTGTGAATCGAAGCACCGCGGGCGGCCCCGCACGCATCTCTAAGCAGAGGTAATGTCCAGCCCCGGCAGCGGCGCCGGCCGGGCCGCGGGCGGCACCTCCGCCAGGGCGACGTGCCCGCGCAGGCCGTGCGGCAGGCTGACCACCAGCTCGCGCGCGCCCACCTCGGCCACGGCGCCCCACACACGCGCGCCCTCGCCCAGGGTCTGCCGCAGCGGCGGGCACCGCTTCAGTCACAGTGCGCATCGCCTGCTTGCTCAAGGTGTACCCCGCGCGCAGGCTTGATAAGGTCAGCCTGCTTTCACCCCACGCCATCTCCCGCTCTATCGACACGCCGACTCAGGGACGGTTTCCGGGGGTATGCAAGGCAACGCCAACCAAGACACTTCAAGGACTTTGCCAGATAGCAGGCCGAACCAAAGCTCTTGAGGGATTGCTGGGCAGACCTCCTCGCGCCTTTCAGCACGGCGGTGTTCAACGTGATACTAAATCCTCGAATTTGCGCTCAAACGCCTGGTGCGGAGCGCATCCCCGCCTCGGCCCGCCACAGAAGGCCGGGCCTGCCACCCCGCTCCGATCGAGCGCAGCCCCGCGGCGCGCCTTGAACTTGAGCAGCTCCACAAACTTGGGCAGGCGGCCGCTGCCCGCCTCCCGCCCGAAGAAGACGTCCTCCTCGGCGCCCTCAGGCGCCTGCGCGCGGCCGCACACCCGCGCACTGCGTTTGAGTCTTTGCACACACGCGCTTTGCTCATTCTGCCGATCACTCATTTCTGCCGAAGAAGACGTCCTCCTCGGCGCCCTCCGGCGCCTGCGCGCGGCCGCACACCCGCACCGCGCGTATCAGCGCTGCACACGCGCGCTTGCACTCATCTCTACCCAAAAAAGAGTTAAACCTCGGCAGCCTCAGGCGCCTGCGCGCGGCCGCACACCAGCGCACTGCGTTAACAGTGTTCCATGTGCGCGCTTGCGCTCGCCGCGCACAGCGGCGCGCGCGCGAGCCACTGGCAGCCGCCAGCACTGATGCGCGGGTGCTTATGGGCAAGCATCGGCCGACCGCGGCTTGCTGCAGCCGCTGCCTGAACATGCACGTATTCATAGAGTGTGCAAGCAGTGCAAGCCGGCGCCCCGTTGCACTGCGAGCAGCAGGCACTGGCAAGCATGGCTACGCCCTGCCAGTCTATCTAATAGCCACGCCTTCTGCTAGGCTTGAAGCGAAGTATCTGCAGCAGTGGTTGATAACATGCTGCCGGCAGCAGACTTGCGCTGACCATGGATTACTGCCGGGGCTTGCTTGCCAAGCATGCCGCTGCAGCCTGCTTCCCTGCGTTCACAACCTGCCGAACGCGGCGCTTGCCCAGCCACGGAGCAGGAGTTGTGCGGCCGCCGCCCCGTGCGCCGCCTGCCAAGACCGCGTACCCCTTGCCACTCTTGCCCCTCTTACCTTGGTACTTCTCGGCCTTACGTCTGACGTTGCTGAGTTTATGTGCTGCGCCGACACAGCATTCAATGCAGAACTTGCACGGGCCGCCACAAATGCCGGTTGCCAAGTTAACCACGCTAAGTGCATAGTTCATCCTTGTTCTTACTCACGTCCTTCAATACAAGGCCTGCCTGACAGTCGCCCTCGCACCGGGTCTGCCTTCTTGCGGCGCTTGCGCGGGCCGCCGCCCTGGTCGCCGCCCGCGAAAAAGTCGCGCGTGGCGTCGGCCTCCGCCTCCTCGCGCAGCCGCCGGCGGTCCAGCGCGCTCAGGCCGCCGCCTCCGCCGCGCGGGAAGTCCTCCTCGGCGGCCGCGCCATTGGCCGCGGCCGCGGCGCCGGCGGGGCCGCCTTGCGCGCCCATGGCCTGCAGGGCGTGGACGGGAGCGCGATGCGGCAAGCAAGCGAGCTGGCTGGTGGGCGTGTTGACCCCGCTTCAAGCCGCAGCAGCAGGCACTTTCCTGCAGCATCACATCAGGTTATTGGGGGGGCAGCAACCCTGCACGTGCGCACATACTAAGGTGCTTTGTTAAAGGTCCCCGTGACAAAAACACCGCCTCGATTCACGCCCATTGTCCGTCCTTCTGTGCGCGTAGTGAGCCGCTAGGCTGCCTGCAGGCGAGGCATAGCACTAGCAGCCAGGGCAGCAGCCGGACGGGAGCATATACTCTGTCGCCGGCGCGGCGCTTGTGGGGGCGGGCGTGAGGGCGCGGGGCCGCCAGGAGCGCCACGGGGGACAGCGTGGGCGCCCCTGGAGGCCGGGGCAGCCTGCGGCGGGGCCGTATGGCGGCGGGGCACATGCGTTCTACCTGGCCGGGAGCGGCAAGCCTACTATTGGTGGCGGCTGCGCTGGTAGCTCGCGCCGCAGCAGCTGCGCCGCAGGGCATAGAGTACAAGTGCGGCCCCGGGCGTGCCGAGGGGTCCTCCAACGCAACGCGCTTGACGTGCACTTGCCTGAGCGTTGACGGTTGGGCCACATTTGCTGGGCCGGCGGGCGCACACGTGCGCTAAACCCAACGCCGCTGGGGCTGTCACGTGAGTTGCGCAGCGATCCAACGCGGGGGTCTGTCGGATGCTGCAATGCCTCATACGGCCAGCATCTGCCGCGCCGATGCGCGCCCTCGCAGCGGGTCTGCTCTGGCAGAATGCAGCAGCGTGCTATGAACGGCACGGTGTCCTACAGCGCGCCTGTTGTAACGTTGCTCATGAAGCCACCTTCCGGTCGGGCGCGCGCGGGGAGACTTGACTGAGGAGGTTGCACGCTGCACTGCGTGGCAGCGCAGCGCCGGCGGGTGCAGGGGGCGCTGAGCCTGAAACTTCCTAACGCGCAGTTGGCGAGAACGGGTCTGCCTGCGTGCAGCGCGCGCGCAGCAGCAGGCCTGTGCGGTCCTGGCACCAGCGCCTGCAAGGGCTTGGGATGCCAGGGCAGGCGTACAGGCCGCAGGGAGTGCAGATTTTCAGGTTGCGTTTGTGCGGAGGGGCGACTTTCTTGTGACACCTGCATGGGGCAGCGTGGCTCGCGTTTGCGCAGGAAATGCTGTCTGTTAAGCCTGTTCCTGTGGGGCGTGCGGCAGGTGGGTGTATCGGACGCCTGGCAGCATCCTGGACCCCACCGCGGTCGACATGGGCAAGGGCTCCACGAATGGCACTGTGGACAGCGCGCTGAGCGCCGTGGCGCCGGACTATACGCCGCAGCTGCGCTATGCGCACGGCTCCACACTCGCCATTCTGCCAAACGGCTTGCTCGCGGCAGCCTTCCAGGCGCGCATCACGCGCTTTGCTGGGCTCTAATGTCGCCGCTTCGCGCCTGTCTCTCCAGCGCAAGGCGTGCTGGCGAGTTTTTCGCCCCAAGGCATGGCGTTAGGCCACTGGCTTTTTGCCCCCATCAGAGACAATTGTTGATGCCCTAGGCAGGACTGCAACCAGGTGCAGCATCTGAACCTCCTGCCTGCTGTTGGGGCGCTTTTCTGTGCGCCCGGCTGCTCTTTGTCTGCGCATGAGTCATTGCCACGCTTGCTATCTCCGTGTACGAGCCATTATGGCGACGCGCCTGCCAGTATGTGACCACGAGAGACGGTGTCCGCTGCGCGCAGGCGACGCCGGCGCCGAAGTACTGGGAGGGCGCGGACAGCATGGGCCTGTACTGGGCGCTGTCCAACGACAGCGGTCTGACCTGGGGGCCCACGCTGCTGCTGCAGCCGCCCATCGACAACCTGCCGCTCTGGGGCCCCATGCTGTTTGCGCAGGCTCGCCCCGACCGGGGCTGCTGCGCAGACTCTGGGGCGTCTGCTCACACTGCTGCTCTGGCGTCACTGCAGTTTGCATGCATAGGCTGGTAGAGCCTGTCGGGTCCGGTCGAGGCCGTATGACTGCACCCCGCACCTTCGTCTCCTCTGCCGCCCGGTGCAAGTCCGCAGCACTGTCGCTACAGCAATGCTCTGCGGAGCTAGCAGACCTTTGCCTGGCCGCAAGTTAATGGTGACTTCAGCTCAAACGCAGGGGAGAGGCCTGGGCACAGGACGCCGGCATGATGAGGGCCGGGGCTGACAGCGCCGCGCTCGCGTGCGCGCAGAACGGGACGACGTTCCTGGTGTTTTCCGGGCCGACGCCCGACCAGTGCAAATACAAGACCGAAGTGGGCACGCTGTGGGCGCCCGGCGGCAGCTACCTGATCATGGAGTCGCCTGACTCCGGCGCGACATGGTCCAAGCCGCGGGTGCGCTACCCCGCAGCACGAGTGGAGGCTGCCGGCTGGGGGCAAGCGCTGCGCGGCACCCTGTGTCTGGGTTCACAAGCTTCTCCGCTGGTTCGAGCGCGGAAAGCTCTGCCCCGTTGCGCCTACGACCGTGCGCGGCAAAGTTTGCGGCCACTGGCCCCGGTATATGACGAGCGTCGCTGTGTGCTTTGCTGTTGCTTTCCTTTCCTCTTATCTACGACAGCAGGCACCTCGCTGCGTCACTCACTGCAGCATTGTCGGCCGCGTGTCGAAGCAGCGGTAGCTGCACGCACCCCTGCTCACGCTAGGTGCATCTTTTATTGTGTGAGAGTTCTCACTCGATATACTCTATGCGCCAGGATGTGCTGCCCTGGAGCGCGGAGGGCGGCATCGCAAAGATGGACAGCAACAAGCCGGCCATCACCGCCGGCGGTGACTGGCTCATGGCGTTCTGGCGCGAGCAGGGCGGCTCGGCCGCCTGCGAGCGCAATCCCGAGATGCACGGCGTGCCCGGCGTGCTCCTGTCCTCTGACCAGGCGCGCCCGCAGGCCATGCCGGGCTGCATGCCTGTGAGGCGTCGAGGTCGCTGCATGCTGGTCGAGCTTGCATGTTGTCCACGCTCCTGCGGACACACTCTTGAGATGTCCTAGTGTGCTGGGACCCGCCCAATGTATGTGCAGGACAAGGCATGGACGGCGGCCGGCGGGCCCGCACACATGGTCAGGTGGACGGGGTAGGATAGTACCGGGGCATAACACGCCCGCATCTGTAATAAGCGCTGGCGATAGCGGTGGGCTAAGCTGGGGCCCGCCTGTGCTCGCGACAGGCAAGACGTGGAAGGTGGCGGGTGTGTCAAGCCCTGGTATCACCCTAGACCTAACCACGGGGCCGCGCGCGCGCGCAGGGCAAGACGTGGAGGGTGGTAGACGTGCCCGCGCGCAGCGACACGTGGCTGATCGAGCCGGCGATCGCGACGTACGACCGCGAGGACGGCGGGCAGGGCGTCGTGCAGCTCTTCCGCTCGCGCATCGGCGTCACGCTGCAGGCCTACAGCAGCGACGGCGGGCACACCTGGGGCCCCGCCGACTTCGCCGCGCTGCCCAACCCCAACAGCCGGGTGCGCGCCCCGCCAGGGCCTTGGCCCGCTGCCGCCGCGCGTCACCTCGGACCACGACAGGCTGGTGCCGCGGCAGCCGCCACGCCCTTTTTGTGGCCGCCCCTGCTGCGGTGCCGGCTCCATCGGGGAGCTTGCCAGCCGTTCTTGATCAGGGCTTTGTGTCACTGCGACAGTGTGCACAGGGCCCCGGCGCGCAGCTTTGCCATTCTACTGGCATGGCCTGCAGTAGTTGGCGCGCCACAAGGACTGCGGCGGTGGCCAGTGGGGCGGCACGCGCAGTGCTGCAAAAGCCAGGCTAATTTTAGGAGCCTCGACGTGCACGCCTGCCCTCTCCAGCCCCCTCAGCCGCTCTGCGGGGCGCGCCCACGCCGCAGGCGCGCCGGCGGACACGGCGCGGCCGCGCCAGCCCACGGCGTCAGGGTTAGTTCCCTACCCTACCCTACATCCCCTACCCCTCACGCCGCTCCGGCGCGCGCAGGTGGACATGGCCAACCTGCCCAACAACACGCTGCTGACCGCCTACAACGACTCGCCCACGCGCCGCACGCCGCTCGCGCTGGCCACGTCAACCAACGGCGGCAAGACCTGGACGCGCGTAGCCGTCGTCGAGGACGCGCCCGACGGCTCCTTCCACTACCCCAACGTGCTGTACCTGCCGCAGAGCGTGCGCGCCCGCTGCCCGGCCTGACCTGGGTGTGGGACAAGCGGGCGGCGGGCAGCAGGCCACTCCAGCGCTTTGCAGAGACGCAGACGCGGGCGTGCATTATTTGTGGATCTGTGCATTTGATGGTGGTGTGTGCCAACCCAGAGTGCTTGCTCTGAAATAAGCATGAAAACGCTTGCATCATATCGTTGAGGGCATGTGGAGACCTGCACAGCGCTTGCGTGTCGACATTTCGACAGCATATCTTGTGCACACCAGGTGCACCGTCACTGGCCCCTTTGCGCTGTCGGGCCGGGCTGATTGCTCGGCAACTGCATACAGGACAAGGTGGCGGTCATCTACTCGGTCGGCTACCCGCCGCGGCTCATCCCAGCGCCCGTGGCGCCCACGCGCATCTCCGAGGTCGCCTCCGCCGCCCGCCGCCAGTCCGGCGTTGGCCTGGTGTCGGCCGTGGCGCAGCGCCTCGCGGCCGCGCCCGCGCCCGCGCCCGCTGCGGCCGCGCAGTTGGGCTCACCGCTGCCGGGGGCGCACGCGCCCGCGCCCGGCGCGCGCGCGAACGCGGCGCCCGGCCGGGCGTCCATCTCCAACCCCTACTCTGTGCTCATCGACGCGCTGCTGCCCAAGGCCGGCGCGGCCACCGCTACCAGCACGTCCGGCCGACGGCGGCTGCAGGCCGCGGACGACGGCTTCAGGGAACCGGGCGCGCGGGCCGGCGCGGCGGCGGGCGCGCCCGCGGCCTCCGGGCCGGGGCGGTCGGCCGCGCTGGACGCGTCGCAAGCGCCGGAGTGGGACGGCGAGGGGCCGCTGCCCGACGGCTGGGTGCTGGAGCCGGACTCGCGCGGCATGCGCGAGCTGGGCGAGCAGCGGCGGCTGCTGGAGGCGCACGCCGCGGCCGTGGCGCGCGGCCGCGGCCTGGGCGAGGTGGCGCGGCGCGCGCTTGCAGCCGCGCTGGTACGCGAGGCGTCGCAGTACGGCCGCGTGTCCTACGTGCGCCCGCCGCCTCGCCCTGCCCCTTTCCGCATCTGCGGGGCCTGCATGCCCGCTCGCCTCGCCCACCAGTCATCCTGCCGCTGCGCAGCGCATGTGTCTTCCCCGTGGCTCATCAGCGGCGTCGGCCTTTTGGCAGGCTGCGCCGAGGAACAGGCGGGAAAGCCAGCTGTAAAGCCAGCTTGTCACTTCCTTGCAAAGACCTGGTCGCGGTGCAGCGCGCTGAAGCTCGAGTGCGCGACACAGGGCATCCGCGTGGCAGTCATGGACCAACAAGAGCTGGTGTCCGGCATGCTGCTGCCTGGCGCGGGCGGCGCGCCGGCGCCGGCGCCCGCACCACAGGTCGCCGCACGCGCGGGCTAGGTCCGACCTGGCCGCTCCTGTGTCGCCTCTTCGGCGCGCGTGGCAGCATTTCGGTGCACGTGGCTTGTGCCTTGAGCCAGGTCTTCGATGGGCGTCAGCTGGCGCCGGGTGTCTGGCGCTCGTGCTGAGGGCACAGTATTGAAGGTCGTAAAAGGGTGTTGGAGCACTGGGACGATGTCTGGGCACTGTTGGGCACTGATATCCTGGGTTGAGCCGATGCGCGTTGAGCAGCATGTGTGTTGCTAGCAGTGGGCTGCAGGTGCTCTGCAGGTCAGCAGCCCGCCTGCTGAAGCTTGATGCTGGCAGCCTGTTGCTACCAGCCAGATTTCTGGGCTGTCGCATGCGGGAGGGGGTGGGACGGGGCAAAGTGCGTTTGGGCAGCCGGGCTGGCTGCGGGCGCTTGGCGCGGCTTGGATGGAGGGAGTTGCGTCCGGATGGACAGGTTTGGTGTGTGGTCGGCTCTGAGCAGCCCTTTGGCCTGTCAGCTTGCATCTTTGCATGGGGGCGCTTGGCCTGCTGCACTGCCTCCCAGCCTGCAGCAGCGCGCGTGCCCCTCCGAGCGGCCCTTTTGCGGCCGAGCAGCGCCGCCCCGGCGCGTGAGCCTGTTCGCAGGGCCTGCCTGGAGTTCGAGAGCGGCGCAGCTGAAGGCTGAAGTCGGATCTGGCAGTGCGCCTGCACGTTGTGCCATCAGGCATCATGGGCTGGGCTGGGGAACGGGGGCCATGCGGCTGTGCGCTGGCGCGCCGCGCCGCGCCGGGCGCCAGCGCAGTCCTTTCCAGGCGCCTCCGCTCGTCTTTTGCTGGCTTGCCACTGACCCACAAGTATTCGAAGCCTGTCCCTGGCTGGGACTTTCAGGCCCAGCGGGCGCGTGTCGTGCGCCAGGTGCGGTTCTGTGCTCATATCCAGTGGCTCGTCAGCGCGAGTCTCTAGCCCTGCATGCCCTGTGGCTGCTGGGCCGCTGGGTGCCGCTGCAGCTGCGCTGTGCGGCGTGCCGCGCCCAGGGCGCGCCGCGTGCGCACCCTTGTGCCGCGGGGGCCCGCGCACAGGATGCGGCGCATGTGCGGTGCCGCTTACAGGGCCCAGGGGCGCTACTAGTAAGTAGACGATGAATGCTGCGTGAATGCGGCCAGCTGCAGCGCCCGAGCCACCATACACGTGGGTCGAGCACGCGGATGGCGCGATATTCAGCCCTAAGTATGCCACTTTTCGGCAGCGTGGCAGTTGGTTGCGCACCTCCTCCGCCCATGATGCGCGGCATGCAGATATCCACACAGGTCCGAAGTCCACAGCAATGAACTGCGTGTGTATAATATGTGGGAGGGCTGGTTAAAGGGGGGACGTATTGGGGGTCTGCACCGCCTCGGGATTGTCTCAGCAGACCTCTGGTGCCATGCGCGTGCGGGTTATGCGCTTAGGGCTTGGGGCCTATGTGAGACGAGTTGACTCAGTGCACGCAGGCGTGTCCGGCGCATGCGCTCGGTGGTCCCGTGTCTGTTGTCGAGCAGTCCTGGTGTTTTCCTTTGATTGGTCGACATAGGCCGGCTCTAGCTGTAAGCAAGCTGTTGCAAGCGTCGGCTGGTGCTGCCCCTTAGGGCATCACCAGTCCATCTGCCATGTGTCTGCTATCAGCCTGGCAGGTGATCCTAGTGCTTCACGACTGCAGTGTTCACCACACGACAGGATGCATGAGTTGTTTGCATCCGTGACTTGCGCCCGTAATTTGCGGTTTTCACGGACGCACCGCAATGCGCCCAGCGCGAGCTCATTGCTCTGCAATATCAACTTCCACCGGAGCTGGCGCGCGAGGAGTGAGGAAGCTTGCCTTGCTGATGGTTGAAGTGTCCAACATGGAACTGCGCTCTGTTGCATGCTCAAGGAAGGAGTGACAGCAAGATGATGCACTGGTGGCGCTGCTGAGCACGCGTGCAGGAGCGGCGAGCGCCGAGCTGGGCCTGCTTGTCACGATGGTGAGCGTGGCGCCCCAGGATCGCGACGGATCATGTGCCCATGCGGTCCTGGTGAAGCGCTCCGCTAAACGCGGGCTCTGCCCTGCAGGGCAAGACGATGCAGAAACTGCAGAAGCTGGACTTTTTCAGGTGCGCTGAGGGGGCCACGGGAGGCTCTGTTCGCTGTGTGAGCTCGCGGCCTCGTGCGGCAGTCACGAGTCCCACGGAGGTGACGGGCACGCGTGTGTGCTGCGCAGGAAGATCCCCACCGACCTCACCGAAGCGACGTTCGCAGGCACTCCCTTGCCCTGTGCACTTGCAAGCGAGGTCCCTGTTGCTGGGGTGCCTCTGCGCCTGTGTATTGCCTCCCGTCCTGCTCCGCTTCAACTGTGCCTGCACACGCCGCGCCCAGGCCTGGGGGCTTTGCGGGCGCTCGCTCCTGACGCTGCAGTGCGCGCAGGCGCCTCCATCAGCCTCGTCGCGGCCGTGAGCATCCTGCTCCTGCTGAGCATGGCGCGCGCCCTGCTGCCCCTGCCCGCCGTAGCGCAGGCGCAGTGAGGTCAGCACTGCGCGTGTGCTACCTATAGGCACGCCGCGTGCGAAGCCTGCGCAGCCTGCCTCCAGGCTGTTGCCGCGGCCGAGCCTGCGCAGCTGCACGCACCGCGCCGCCGGGCCTCGCACATGCCCCGGCAGCTGCCCAGTGAGAAGCTGCGGCTGGCCTTGGGAGCGAGCGAGCAAAGACGCTGGCGCTCTCCATGCCGCGCCCGCAGGCCCAGCAGCGGCGCTCTCCATGCAGCGCCCGCAGGCCCAGCAGCGGCGCTGCAGGGCGGCGCAGCCTGTGCAGCGCCAGGGTGCAAGTGTGCGACAATGCCTGCAAAGGGTGGCTGTAGCGCCGCGCCGCCCCGCGTGCGCCGCAAATGACCACCAGGCCGGGCCGCCCGCGCGCGCGTGCGCAGGAGCTGTAACGCCCCCTGCCTGCGCCCCCGACGGCGCCCAAGCGGCGCCCGCACGCAGCCCCCGGTCGGGCCGCGGGCGCGGAGCCCCGAGAAAGCGGCGCGGCGCGCGCAGGAGCTGTCCAGCTTCCTGCGCGTGCAGACGGCGACGGAGATGGTCGTGGACCGCAGCAGCCAGGGCGACCTGCTGCGCATCAGCTTCAACATCAGCTTCCCGTCGCTGTCGTGCGAGTTTGCGACGCTGGACGTCAGCGACGCGCTCGGCACCAAGCGGCTCAACCTCACGAAGACCATCCGGAAGCTGCCCATCGGCCAGGCGCGGCCCGCGAGCGGTGGAGACCCCGCGCCCGACTCGGGCGGCCGACTCGACTCGGGCGGAGTCTGGAGCATCGAGGGCGTGGGTAGGGTATGGGTCGTAGGGCAGGGCTGGGCTGAGCCGCGCGCTGTGCGCGAGGGCCGCGCGTGGCGCGGCGGCGCGGCGCGGCATGCGCACCGCCTTGCGCCGGCGCGCGGGCGCGCGGCCGGAGCATGGATAGAGCTCGCAGGGCGCCGCGGGGCCCGTGTCGCGCGCCCAGCGACCGCGCGCGCCGCGCAGGACCTGAGCCGCGCGGGCTACTACCAGCACGAGGACATCAGCGCGCTGGACATCCGGTACGACGAGTGGGGCGCGCACAACATGACCGACGCGGAGTACTCGGCGCCCATCACGCACGAGCACTTCAAGGAGACAATGGCGCGCACCGACATCGTGGTGGTCAACTTCTTCGCGCCCTGGTGCCACTGGTGCGCGCGCGGCCGGGCTGCCATAGGGTAGGATACCCTGACCCTGATCACCAGGATGGGGAGGGTTAACCTGACGCTGACCACCCGCTCGCGTGCGAGCGCGCCAGCGCCAGGGCGCCCGGCATCCCGCTCGCAGCGGCGCCCGGCGCCGCCCGCGGCGCTCGGCCGCGGCAGCATGTGCGCAGGCACTCCCTGCACAGGCGTCCGCGCTCGGCGCGCCGGCCGCGGCTGACGCCCGCGCGCGCCGGGCGCCGCCAGGTGCCAGCGGCTGGAGCCGACCTGGGAGAAGGTCGCGCAGGAGGTGCACAGGAAGTACCCCGAGTCCGACGGCCGGCTGCGCTTCGCCAAGGTGCCGCACTGCCCGCTCACGACGGGCCGTGCCCGCGCCCGGCCGCGTGCACACCTGCGGGAGCCTGCGGCGTGCTTGAAGCTGTGCGCGCCCGCGCCTGCTAATTGCTTGACATCCGCACGGCGGGCACGCCCAGGCAGGGCGGGCGCCCGCCGCGCCCCTGCCCGCCCCGCCCCGACATTTCACTGTCCGCCAGCAGCGCCGCCCACACGGAAGCGCGGGACAGGACCAGCGGCCTCCGCATGGCGGGGCGGACCGCGGGGCAGCACGTCTTAGGAGGCACCAGGTTGCGGACAGCGCGTCGACCGTATGGAATAAGGGTAGGGTTGCCCTGTCCGACTCTGCCGCCTGCGCGGCCAGGTGGACTGCGTGGCGGAGCAGCCCATGTGCCAGGAGCACCAGGTGGCGGGCTACCCGTCCATCCGCGTGTTCCGGAAAGGGCACGACGAGATCAGCATGTGCGCCGCCCGCGCCTTTTCCCCCGTCGGCGCGGCGCTGCATGCAGCCCCCTGCAGCGCCTCGCGTCGCGCGCCCGCCCCCCAGGACGCTCTGGGCAGCCGCCTGCTCTGTGCCTATCCCTGTCTGCATCCCTATCCCTTAAAACCACTAGTATGTGTGATCCTGCCGCAGTGCACACATGCGGGAGCAGTTTGAGTAGGTGCAGGGCACCAGCAGGCGACGACCCACGGGAAACGGGGATTTGATGGAGCCAGAAGCGCCACGAGTACATGTGCACGCAGTCTGCATCGTGTCACGAGGCATGCTGCAGACAAGGCTGTCACAGTGCATCAGGCCGCATGAGCCCCAGCCCCGCCGTCCCTGGCCGTGCCCACTGAAGCCTGCGCGCTCGTGAGGGCCGAGGGCCCTGTGCGGCGGATGTGGCTGGCAGCACGGTGCGGGCGGGCGTGATGCTGGGGCACGCGTGTCGGGTCTGCGCAGACACGGCGTCAAGGACCACGAGGCGTACATCGGCGACCGCACGTACGAGAGCCTGAGCGCGTTCGCGGACAACCTGGCGGTGTCGGCGGGGCAGCCGCACCACTACGTGCGGTGCGCGCCCGCGCCTGCGGCGCGGCGCTGCGCCGAGCGCGGGCAGCGGCGGCGCGCCGCCTGGCCACGCCCCGCGGCCCTGGCAGGGGCCGGGCGGACGATGTGGGCGAGCAGCAGGCAGCTGCACATGGGCGGCAGCTCGGTTGGCGCCGACATCCGCGGCGCCTTGTGCGCCCCAGCGGATGAGCGGCGGCTTGCTGCGACCGTGCTCAAGCTGGCATCGAGGACTCTGGCCGCTGTTGGCATCCGGCTGACCCCGCCGGGCGCTGAGCGCTGAACGGCGGCGCGGCGGCGCGCAGGGGCGTGACGCGCATGGCCAAGACGAGCGGCTGCGCGCTGTCGGGCTTTGTGCTGGTGAAGAAGGTGCCCGGCTCGATGCACTTCCTGGCCAAGTCGCCGTCGCACACGTTCGACCACGCCGCGCAGAACCTCAGCCACGTGGTCAACTACTTCTGTGCGCGCGCGCCCAACCCCAACCCTATGGGTTAGGGTAGCAGCTTGGGTCCTGCCAGCATGCCTTGTGTGGCGCAGTACAGAAAGAAGCGACCCTGTGTGCACCTGCATCGACTCAGAGCCCACCGTGCACAGCCGGGGAGGTGCGGCATTGGTGCAAGCGGGCCAGTCCGGCGCAGGTTTGTCATCGAGCTGGGAGTCCGGAACCTCCCCGCGCGCCAGCAGCAGCCTGCGGTCTGCACTGCAGGTCTTGCTGCCGTGCTGCGCGCGGCGAGCTTCTGAGCATGCCCATCCCGGCGGCGCGCAATGCGGGGCTCACCGCCGCGCCGCAACGCGCAGACTTTGGGAGCAAGCCCAGCCCGCGGCGGCGCGCGGAGCTGCAGAAGCTGCACCCGGCCGGCCTGACCGACGACTGGGCGGACAAGCTGGCTGGCAGCGCGTTCTACAGCCACAACCAGAAGGCCACGTTCGAGCACTACCTGCAGGCGCGGCCGCCCTACCCTAGCCTACCCTACCCTACCCTTTATAGCGTTCCACAGGCACTGCCACCAGAAGACCATGGAAGGCCACGTTTGAGCACTGCCTGTAGCGAAGCCGGCCGCCCGCGCAGGCGCGGCCTAAGGCAGATGGGCGGGCCGCCGGAGCGGCGCCCGTGTGGGCCAGGAGGGCCGCCGCTGCGCTGGCCATCACGTGCTTTGTCAAAGCCTGGCGCCCTGCAGAGCAGCCCCTGAGCTGGCGGCAGCCCTGGAGCGTTGCGCGCGGCCGCCGCCGCGCCCGCACCTCGCCTCTCTGGCCCTGGCGCGCCGCGCGGCCGCGCGCCGCCGCGTTGGGGGAGGCGCCGAGCCGGCGCGCCCGCCGCAGGTGGTGCGGACGACCATCGAGCCGGCGCACCGGCCGCGCGACAACAGCTACGACGCGTACGAGTACACCGCGCACAGCCACACATACAACTCGTACGAGATCCCCTCCGCCAAGGCGCGCGCTCTGCCAGTTTTGGCCGCCCGCCTCGCGTCAGCCGCCCTTGCTATCAGCCGCCCTCGCTGCATCCACTGCTGATGGGGACTGGCAGACATGCGCGGTTGGTGACGCAGAGAGCCTGTGCCGCTTGCCCCGAGCGCCTCCAACACGGAAACATGACAACAAACCATGCGCCGTGTACACGCAACCCTGCGCAACACCCCGGGCTAGCCCTGCTGCGTTGTCACGTTCCGCCAACCTGCCGTACTCCAGGCTTGGTCGCGTGTTTGCCGACGCTCAAGCGCATGCGATCATGGCTGAGTTCGGGGAATGCTGCTGTAGGCACGCGTGCCTGTGCGATGCCTGCCAGACTGTCTGATCACCGCGGCGAAGTAGCGGCCACGGTCGACCCGCCCAGCGACCGCCGCCGGGCCTGACAGTGTCGCCGCGCGCGCGCCGCGCAGTTCTCGTACGCGCTGTCGCCGGTGCAGATCATCGTGGCCGAGAAGCGGCGCGCATGGTACCACTTTGTGACGACCACGTGCGCCGTGGTCGGCGGCGTGTTCACCGTGGCCGGCATCCTGGACGGCATCTTCCACACCTCGGTGCGCGCCCGCGCCGCATCAGACGTGCTCGGGTCTTTTTCCCATATGTATCATTCATGAGCATCCTGTGGGTGGTACCGCAGCGGCTCGGACGTTGAGCCCATGCTTTGTCACAGAGTAGGGTAGAGTTCGTGCCAGGGTAGGGCTTGGACCCGCAACGGCTGTGACACCGAGCTCACGCTTTGGCGCGCGCGCGCATACAGGCGAAACTGGTGAAGAAGGTGGAGCTAGGGAAGCAGGGCTGAGGAGCCGCGCGCTAGGGTAGGTCAGGCCCTAACCGGCCGCGGCAGCCCGCCTGCTGCCCGGCGGCCACCTGCGCCCGAGCGCCCGGCGCGGCGCTCGCTCCGGGCCGCCCCTCAGCTGCGGCACAGCGCGAGCGCGTCCGCGTCTGTGGCGGCGGCGCGGCGCGCCGATGCCGGTCACACGCACGGGCGTCGGCACGCATGTTTGGGAGACGTGCTGGGTGCCACGCCTCTCGCTTGCGCGCGGCCTGCCTGGACCGCGCGGGAAGGTAGGCAGAGCTGCGCCGGCAGGACGCTGTGCCGGCAGGATGCTGCGCCGGCAGGACGCTGCGCGGCCGACGCCCCTTGCCGGGCTGCGCTGCGTCGCCGCGCGCGCGTTTGCGCAGCGGTTGCTGCGCGCAGACGGCTGGCGAGCGCTTAACTTTAATATCGTTGGTCGGCTTTTGCCTGTCGCCCTCGCGGGTGCGCTGTCTGCGAACACCGCGTCATGCCTGCATGGCGTTGCCAAGCTGGCTGCGCCATGATGGAACCTTCCCGCCTGTCTCTGATTGCAATGCGTTGCTGATCAGACCTCTCCACAGAGACTGCTGCACCTTGCAACCTCCATGGTCCAACAACGGCAGGTTGCACATAGCAGAGGCGTGCAACCCACACAGCCAGCAAGGCTGGGTACCACCGCAGGCATGCCTGACAATGTTAAGGTCGGCAGACACGCCACAATGCCAAGATGGTATGGATATTGCCAGTGCAAATACAATACGCGGTGTCACACTGCTGACCTCCACCTGACCGTGCCGGCGCTCACGGGCTGTGACGCGCGCCACAGCATGCGCAAGCGCTCCACGGCGTCTGCGCCTGCCGCGCGCGCGCGCGCCAACGGCACGCACCTTCTCTGCCCCCGGCCGCGGCCGCGGCCGCTCCAGCCGCGGCCCGCCGAAGGGGGCCGGCGGCGCCCCGGAAGGCGGCGGCGCCCCGCGTCACCTGCGCGCGCGCCGCGGCGGCACCCAGCCTGGGAGGGTCGGCGGCGGCGCCACCTCCTCCACCTCCAGGCCCGGCCGCACGGCGCCGCGCTCCGGCGGCGCGCCGTCCGCGGCGCGCAGGAACCCCGGCGGCACGCGCAGCGTGCGCAGCTTGGGGCACGGCTGCCCCGCCCGCTGGCACAGCCAGCCCCTGCGCCGCGCGCAGGGAACGGGTCGGCGGCCGCCGCCGGCCGCCGCCCGTGCAGGCGCACGCCGCCGGGGCGGCCGCAGCGGCGCGAACCCTGCCGGGCGCACAGGCAGCGAGTTTGCCTGGCCGGGCGGGCGCTGCGCAAGCCCCCGCATGTCAGCCATGTCCAGGAGCGCCCAGGTCAGGCGGCCGGCGGCCCAGTCGCCATACGACCTAGCCCCCGCACGGGCCGCCTGGAGCAGTGGTCCGGGCGTCCGGCAGCGCGCAGGCAGCGCGCTGGCTGCGGGAGCGCGCGTGCGCCCGCCAAGCCCTCCGGCGCACATTCGCCCCGCTCGCATGCAGCGCTGAGGGGCCCGCGGCGGATATGGCAGGCCAGCCGCACTGCAAATTCACGTCTCTGCGCTCAGCCACCCGGGGCGCCCGCGCCGGCGCCGGGGCGGGCGCGCACAGGCAGCGGCGTAGGTCGTCGGGCGGCGCCTGCGCCAGCAGCGGCATGTTCGCCACATCCAGGTGCTCTAAATTCGGCAGCCACGCGGGCAGGCCGCCCGCGACGTGGCAGCCCAGCCGCTTTGCGCCCGCGAGGCTCAGGCGCCGCAGCCGTGGCCGCGGCTGCCCCTCCGCGACGGGCGGCCAGAAGTCAGCCCACCCGTGGGGGTGCGACCGGCCCGGCCAGCCGAGCGGCGTCATGTCCAGCACCGCCGCGATGACGCGCGCGTTCTCGGAGCAGGCCGGGGCGCCGTCGGCGAGCGCAGCCGTGCCCGCCACGAGGCAGCACACGTGGCCGGCCTCCACCTCCGTGTACGCGAGGGAGAGATCGCGCAGGGCGGGCGCGGCCGCCGGGCGCAGCGCCAGCAGCGTCTCCGGGCCGACCTGCCGGCAGCGGCGGGGCGGCTTAGGCAGCGCGCGCGGCGCGCGCGCGCGCGCCAGCTGCGGGCGCGGGGAGGCTAGGGTAGGCAGGGGCGCATGCCTGGCGGGGATAGGGTGTAGGGCAGGCGCACCTGGCGGCAGAAGGCGAGGCTGAGGACCTCCAGCCGCGGCAGGCGCTGCAGCGCGGCCGCGATCGCCGCGTCGGACACGCGCCGCGCGCTCAGGCCGCACAGCGCCAGCTGCGTCAGCGCGGTCAGGCCGCCCAGCGCGCCCAGCGCGAGCGCGCCCAGCTTGACGCAGCTGCTCAAGTCCAGGCAGCGCAGGCCCGTCAGCGCCGCGCAGATCTCCGCCACGCCTGCGTCCTGCCGCGCGGCGCGCCTGTCCACGGTCAGGGCAGCGCCTGCGCGGCGTCTGCCGCTGCCAGGCCTGCCGGTCCCGGGCTGCGCAGCGCGCGCGCGGAGCGTGCCGCGCCATGCGGCCGGGCATGACAGCGCAGCGGCTCAGGCGCCGGCCAGGCGCTGCTCTCTTCCAGTGGCTTGCTGGGTAACATGACACGGTACATAATCAGTTGTTGGTGGTATTCAAGTATCCAGACACCCGCGGCGAAACATGCGGCGCTTTCAAGGCAGGCCGGCACAGCGGTCGCCTTGAGGGCGGCGAAGGGCCCCCTGTGGAGCAGCCGGGCACGCCCCCCCCCTCCGCCTGGGATGCGGGCGGCGTGGCCGGGGCGGGGCTGCCAGGGAGCGGCACCTTGAGGTTGACGCAGTGCCCCAGGCGCAGCTCCTGCAGGCCCGGCGGCAGGCCGCCCAGCCCGCGCCCGCTCAGCCGCACGCACTGGCCCAGGTCCAGGCGGCGCAGGCGCGCCAGGCGCGGCGCGCCGGTGGCGGCGTCGGCGCCGCCCAGCGCGGCCGCGCCCTCGTCCGTCAGGTGGTAGTCCATCGCCGCCAGGCGCAGGCTGGTCAGGCCGCCGCCTGCGCGCGCGACACGCGCAGGCGGCCGTGACGCGCCCGCGCGCCCTGCAAGCGGAGCGGCGGGGGCGGCGGGCGCATGTGCAGGGGTGCGAGCCGGGCGCGCGGGCGGCCGCGGCGCGCGAACCGCAGGCGGCGCCAGGCGCTGCAGCGCGCTGCGCGCGCTCAGGCGACCCATGCGGGCGCGCGCGCTCGCCTGCGCGAGCGGCGCCGGGCGCGGCGCCGCGCGGGGCGGGGCGCACAGAGGGCGGCGACGCGCGCCACGCCGGCGTCGCCGAGGAACACGCTTCCCGACAGGTCGAGCGCCTGCAGGCGCCCGAGGCGCTGCAGCGGGCGGAGCGCCGCCAGGCGGCCGGTCAGGCACAGGCAGCCCGGCAGCGCGAGCGCCGTCAGGCCCGTCAGCCGCGCGAGGTGCTCCGCGATGGAGAAGCCCACCTGCTCTCCTGTGAGGCCCTGCGCGCGTGCCCGGCTCTGGCGTCTCGGGCTCTGAGACCGCCGGCCAGGCTCCCTGTTGTGTCTGCAGAACTGCGAGACAATTGCATATTGCCTGATGCCAGTGAGGTGCGGTGTGACAGGCAGGCGCGCGCACCAAGCCCAGGCAGCGCAACGAGCCCAGCCCCGACCAGGGCGGTCGAGGCACGCGCTGGCAGCGGCCTCACCGTCACACTCAGCGCGCGCAGGCCCGGCAAGCGCTCTATCGCGGTGAAGGCTGACACGTCGAGCGCCTCGGCGTCGCCGAGCTCCAAACCGGTCACGCCGGAAAACTCGTGCAGCAGGCCTGCGAGTCGGCCGGCGTCCGGGAGGGAGCGCAGATGCAGCGCTTGCACCTGTGAGGCGTGTGTCGTTGGGGCAGCACTTGACCGCGCTTGCACGCCCAATAAAATGGGACTGGTTCACAAACCGGACGCTGCACAGCCTCAGGCGCTCACCTGCGGCGCAACATCCTGCCGCCACTGCCTGCAGACCTGGCGCAGCGTCCCCAGCAGCTTGGTGCGCCCGCCCTCAGGCAGGTCCAGCAGGAAGTCCAGCAAGGCTGTCGGCAGCCCCTGCGTGGCCCAACAGGAGGGCGCGGCGCGACAGGAGGGCGCGCTGCGTGTGTGCATCGTGTTGCATGCGTCCAAAGCCTACAGCGTAGTGTAGACAATAGTGGGATGTCTGGCGTGTGCACTTTCGGCGAAGTCACTGCGCGCAATGGCGTGCTATGATGCTGTACGACTAGCCGAGTACTCGGGGAGGGAAGCTTGGCCCAAATTCTCCCCTCGCAAAGGGGGGCGTCATGGGCAAATCGATGCATCAGTGCCGAGATCGCTGGGAACATGTCTTTGGCAGGCTGCTACGTCCACGCTCAGGATCCTCACTGTCCATCACGGCATGACAGTGTGGGTGCTCCACGAGGTGGACGTGACGCGGCGCGGCCGGGGCGAGCTGCACAGCCGCGCGGCGGTGCCTCGCTGACTTGTTAAGCATGTCCTTCCGCCCGCGCGTGCTTGAGCACCCGCTGGCAAGCCGCTCGTGCGCACACCAGCCCCCAGACCTGCCGGCGTGCGGCACCACGCAGCGCCCCGCGCGCAGCGGCCGGCCCCGCCTGTGAGCCAGAGCGCCGGCGCAGCATGGCAGAGGTGCAGGTGCTGCAGGCGCCGCGCTCGGCCAGGCGCGGCAGGGATCACCGCTCGCGGCCGCACGCCCCGGCAGCGGGGCTCGATGGCGCCGCGGAGCAGCCCGCGCCCCTGGACGGCTTTGAGCGCCAGCGCGGCGCGCTGCTGGACCACCTGGTGCCGGCGCGCGAGCGCGAGGGGCAGGGGGCGGACGGCGGTGCGTGTTTTAGCAGGAGTGCCGAGTGCGCTTGGTGTCCCCAGTGGATGCGCAGCGATGCTGCGTGTACGAGGCCCTGGGGTGCGCGTAGGCTGCTTGAGGGATAGCAGATAGCTGCATGGTGTGAGCCACTTGAGTCGTACGGGTGTGACGGTGTCTGTTTGACAGAGTTCTCTTTTCAACCTTGGAGCCTGTTTTCAGACCACACAAGTAGGCTGCCTGGGCGGGCGGTCATACTCTCTGTCTGCAGCACTGCGCTCGTCGACACCGCTGCGCCTCTTCGCAGAGGCCGACGACCCGTCCAGCGCCATGGAGGCCGCGGCAGCGCTGCGGGTCATGTGCGGGGAGCTGTCGCAGTGCGAGGCGGCGCAGCGGCAGCTGCGCGAGTGGGACCCCGCGGCCATGGCGCGGCTCGAGGCGCAGCTCGTGCGGCTTGTGGAGGTGCGCGCAGCGGGGCGCGTCAGGGCCGCCTGCGGAGCAGGTCAGGCTGGCCGGTTTGCGCTGTAGAGGCTCCGAATTGTTCCTGTCACGCAGCGCAGGCGCGCGCGGACGGTGTGCAGAGCCGCGTCCCGAGTCGCGGCCTGGCGTGCGTGCCTGTGCGGCGACGACAGGAGGCTGCGGTGCTGCAGGCCCAGACGCCGGTGGAGGCGGACGAGCGGCGGCGCGCGGACGTGATGGCGCGCATCGGCCAGGTGGTCGCGGAGGGCCTGCAGGAGGGCGCCGCGCTGCGCGTGCAGCCCTACGGCAGCTTCGTCAGCGGCCTGTACACGCCGGCTGGCGACCTGGACATCGCGCTCGAGGGCTGCGTGCGCCAGGGGTGCGCCCGCGGGGCGCCTGGGTGCCTGCCGGCCGGGGAGGGTGGGTGTATTGGGGAGGACGTCGCACTCGAGGGCTGCGTGCGCCAGGGTGGTGCTCGCGGGGCGCCTGCATGCCCGCCGGCTGGGTAGTGTAGGGGTATAGGGTAGGACATCGCGCTCGAGGCTGCATACGCCAGGGGTGCGCTCGCGGGGCGCCTGCGTGCCCAGCGGCTGCCGCCTGCGCTCGTCCTGCCAAAGGGCTGCCGCTGCACCCCCGCATGCGCGCGGGCAGCACTGTGGCAGCGGCCTCGGCAGCCTGTGCGCGCCCTACGGCGACCTGGACATTGCGCTCGACAGTCGTGTGCGGCACGGGTGTGCTCGCAGCATGTTGCAGACCTTAGTGCTGTAGTACGGGCACACCCTTTGCAACCCCTTGCATGCGGCTTGCCGCACGATGGTGTGCAGCCGGGGGAGCGCCGAACAGAGTCACGGCACAGCAGGAACGACGCGCCTCTGTGCGCAGGGACGGGGCGGAGGAGCAGCAGGTGGACCTGCTGCACAAGGAGGACAAGGCGGCGCTGCTGCGGCTGCTGTGCCGCCGGCTGGAGCGCCGCGGGCTGGTGGCCGGGCGCATCGAGCGCATCCTGTCCGCGCGCGTGCCCATCATCAAGTTCGTGGAGCGCCAGTCCGGCACGCGCCCCCCCCTACGCCCTAATGTCTGTGCCTCCCAACCTGATCCGCCCGCTCGCATGCTGTGACCCAGCGGGGCCCGAGGCCCGCGCCGGGCCCCGCGCGGCCGGCCTCAGCGCACACTGGCTGCTGCATCACCCCGCATGTTACCGCTTCGAGAGGTGCGGCCTGCGGCCGGCGCGCCTGCCGCCTCCCTGTGCAGACATCATGCGGCGGTCTTATGCAGGTCATGTGCAGTGCTTTGCGGTTTTGTCGCCATTCGTTGTTCGCCGTTCTGTGCTCCTGCGCGCCAGGCGGGCGGTAGGCGGGCCGAGGCACACGCCGCGCGCGCAGGCCTGCCGTGCGACATGAGCGTCGCGAGCGCGGGCACGCGCTTCAAGAGCGAGGTGCTGCGCGCGCTGGCGGCTATGGACGGCCGCCTGCCGGCGCTCGTGCGCCTGGTCAAGCTCTGGGCCGGGCGCCACGCGCTCAACGACGCCACCAGCGGCACCTTCAACAGCCACGCGCTGACGCTCATGGCGCGCGGCATCACAACCCTAACCCTATCCCTGCCAGACGCGGCATCGTAACCCCAACCCTATCCTTGCCAGCGGCACCTTCAACAGCCACGCGCTGACGCTCATGGCGCGTGGGTCGGGTAGGGTTAGAGCAGGTTAGGTGCTGTCGAGCGCTCTCGCTCCGGGTTGCCACCGAGCAGTGCCGCAGCCTCACGCCAACCAGGGCCGGTTGCCTCGGGAGTTTGCTCTCTGCACAGAGGCCCAGGCAGGGCAGGCAGCCAGGCACATGCAGCTTATGGACAGCTGTGGAGGTCTTCCGTCGAGCTTGCTAATCCTGGAAGCAGGCAGCCTGCCTCAGAGGGGTCAGGGTTAGGGCCAGGGGTAGGGGCTGCAAACGCCGCACTGCACCTGCGCCGTGCGGCCAGGCGTGGTCAGGGGAAGACTGCTGTGCTGACGCTCCTGCGGCGGGACGCCAGGCGGTGTTTCACCTGCAGACGCGGCAGCCGCCGGTGCTGCCGCCCATCTGCGCGCTGTTCGAGCTGCCGGAGGATGTAGTGGCGGAGCGGCCGCTGCACGGCGGCCGCGAGGCGGCGGCCGGGCTGCTCGAGGCGCGCCGCCCCCACGGCGCCTGCGCCCCGCGCACGAGCAGGGCAGGCGGCTAGCGAGGTGGCGCCAGGGCGGTCGGCAGTGCGCAGAGGCGGCGAGCAGCGCTGGTTGAGGCGCACTGCAGTTCGCTGGATCAGGGGGTCAGCACCTTGTGCTGGAAGCGCGTTTGTAAGGGAAGCGGCGGCGCAAGCGGTGTAGGTCTGCTGCTGGTGCTGACAGTGCACAAGGCGTGATCGAGGAAAGGACCGCAGTGTGTTGTTGACAAGCACGGCCATGGCCGTTATGCAAGGCGTACCAGCAGGTGGCCCTGAGGGACAGAGTGCCGATGCAGCGCCGACAGCGGCTCGCGCTGCGCAGACCCTGCAGCGCAACGCGGCCGCCAGCGCGCGGTCCGCCAACCGCGAGACGCTGGCCGAGCTGCTGGCGTCCTTCCTGGCCACATTCAGCCGCGCGATCCACCACTGGGGCAGCGTCCCGGAGCTCAGGCGCGCTCTCCGTTACCCCGCAGTACTGCCCGTGGAGCAGCCAGGCATGCCATACCGCGCCGGTGCTCGAGCCGGGGAAGTTTGGTGAGCGTGGGAAGCCCCACTTCTTCGTGGACAAGCCGCATCCCGCGCCCTTGCCTGCTGCACGTCTGTCGAGCCCGTTGCTTGGACCAACGGGGCGCCCGCGGGCCGCCAGGGGCGTGCGCGCGAGCACGTGGGCGGGCCGCTGGACGCACCGGCGCTGGGCCAAGGGGTACCTGGTCGGCGTGGAGGACCCGTTCGACGCGAGCGACAACTGCGCGCGCAGCATCGCGCCCGCCGCGCTGCCACGCATGGTGGCCACGTTCGCCGCGGGCGCGGACGTGCTGCAGGCCGTGCCCAACGAGCGCGGTGCGCCCGGCAGTGTCAAGCAACATCGCAACCTCCAAGCATGCTGTGCGGCACCCACAGCATGTGCGTAGTCAAGCATGCGTGCAGGGACCCCCCGACAGCCGGCAGCCTCCGGCGTAGGGGTCAGCTGCATGCGAGCGCCCAGCCGCCAGGCAAGCTGAGGGTTTGCTGTAGTGCGTGCCGCCCTTTGAGCAGACGGTGCATGTTAAAGCTATGAAAACGCGTTCAGGCTGCAGACCACCATCGTCCAGTCCCTGATCTGCACGCGTGCGTTGTAGCGGCGCCTGAGCTGCGGCAGTGGCTGCTGCGAGCATGCGAGCGGAGTCCTGGCAGCTGGACCCCGCGCGCTCACGCACCCGTGGCGCGTGGGCGCCTGTGCCGCACGGCTCAGCGTGAGCCGGTCGGCGCGTGAGCTCCTCCGGGGCGCCTGCCGACCCGCGGGCTCTGCGCGCGCGCAGCGGCGCTGGAGGCGCTGCAGTGGCTGTTCGAGGCCACGCGGCCCGCGCACTGGCGGCTGACCGGCCGCGGGCCGCCGCGCCCGCCCACGCACCTGCGGCGCGAGGGCGTCGGCGCAGCGCGGCCCGGCGCGAGCCGGCTCAGCAACGGGCTCAACGTCGGCTGGGCGGCCGACGCCGCGCCTCCCGTGGGCCCGGTGCGCTGCCCCATCCTGGGAAGCACGCGGCGCCATGCCTGGCCGCACGCATGCACTGCGAGGGCCATGGCGCTGCCCGGGAGGCTCACTCCGACCCCTTGACTCTGTACCCCGGCGCGCCGGTGCCAAAGCATGATCGCGCAAACTCCTTTACGGACCTCCACGCTGTGCAATGTCACATGTTAAAGACGCAAGAAGAGCCACAACTCGTGTTCCTGTCGCACCTGCGCGCAGGCTGATCAGCCACCGCCCGAGCCGCTGCAAGCGCATGCGCAGCTCCCGACCCCGCCCGGCTTTGCGCCAGCGCCGCGCCAAGGCAGCGGTGATGTTGGCGCCCCCGAGGAGTTGGGCGCGTTTGCAGCCTCCCCCGGCGCGCCTCCGCCGCGCCACCCTGTCGACTGGGGCGCCGGCTTCCCCGGCGCCGCCCGGCCCGGCGAACCCTGGCCGCCGCGCGTGCCGCCGCCAGGGTTTGCCCCTCTGGGGCCGCCCCCGTACGCGGCGGCGGTGCCGCCGCTGGGCGTGTTCGCCGTGGCGCCGCCGCCGCCGCCGCCGCACGTCCTGGGGCTGCATCATGCGCTGGGCCACATGCATGCCCAGCACGCGCACATGGGCTTTGCGCCGCTGGTGGAGGCGTCGCACCTCTTCCCCGGGGCTGCGCACGGCCTCGGGCAGCGCGATGGGGCGCCTGGAGGTGGCAGGGATGCCGACGCGGGCAGGCCGAGCCCCCACGGCGGCCTGCGCATGCTGGAGCGCGATTGGGCGTCAGGGCAGATCCCTGCGGGGCCGGGTGCGGGCGTGGGAGCCAGGGCGCACAATGGCGGGCTGCATGGGGGCGGCGGCGCGGCGCACCCCGCTGCCGCGCATGCGATGGCAGCGACGAAGCCCGGCGCCCATGGCGCGTCCGCTGCGCTGGAAGGCTCGCCGACCGACATGCTGCGCCGCATGCTCAACATCGGTGGCGCGGGCGGCGCTGGCGGGCCTGCCCCATCCGCGCTTGGCCTGCCAGAAACCCTCGACCTTGGGGATGCGCGAGGGTCAGAGGGCGCGCCGGGGCCTGCTCCAGCGCGGTCCGCTGAGGCTGGGCGGGAGCCACCCGCTGCCTGGGCGCCCTGGGGCCACGGCGCGCCGGGTGACGCACGCCAGCATGCGCTAGGCCAGGCGCACACAGCCCACTGGGGCCCTCCGCCGCACGGCGTACCTGCGGCGCCCGCGGGCGCCAGCCAGGGCCCCGAGCCGGGTCGGTCGCCCGCGGCGCACGGCGCGCCGCCCGCATGGCCGCCGTCCCATCACGCGCTCGGCCGTAATGCGGCCGACCCCGCGCGAGAGGACAGGCCCCAGGATCAGTGCGGGCGCCCAGCGTATGCCGTGCAGCGCCCGCTCGGGCCGGGCGCTCCAGCAGCTTCTGGCGCTGGCAGCGCGACCCTGGTGCAGCCTGCCGACGCCGCCCCGGCCGGCACACCCACGGGCGCGGCGGCGGCTGGCGGTCTGCGCGAGGGCACCGGCGAGGGCGGCGGGGCAGGGTGTGCGCTAAGCGGGCGCGCGGGGCCCGGCGCGCATAACGGCGCGGCGCTCTTTGAGGCGGGTTCCAACGGCGGCGGGGTCCAGGACGCGCGCGACGCCGGCGCGGCGGCCGCGCAGGACCACCGCGACAGCCTGGGCAGCGCCGGCGGGCGGGCGGAGACGCGCGGCGGCCTGGCAGGCCAGGTGCGCCCGCGCCCTGCCTGGCCAGGCCGCCCCTTGTGGATGGTGTGCTCACACTGCCGGTCCTGCGGCGCGCCTGAGGACCGCGTGACGGGCAGCCATGAGCTGTTCTCAGGCGGGGCGCTGTTGGCAGGTCAGGCAGGCATGCTGCTGGGTAGGCCTGACCAGGTTTTGCGCGCTGAAGATGCCAGCACTCGGCAGGCGCATGGGCCGTCGCCCGAGGCTGGCCGTGGCGCCGGCCGCGGCCGCCGCCGCCGCGAGGCGCGCGGCGGCGCCCCCACAGGCGCTGGCGAGGCTGCGGAGGCGGGCGGGGTTTACAGCAGCGGCGGCAGCGGTCGGGGTGGCCGAGCGCGTGGCGCCGGCGGCCGCGGACGCGGCAGCGGCGGCGGCAGCCATGCTGCGCCAGGGGCCAAGGCGCCCATGCGCGTGCTGGAGGCACGGTGCCCGAGCCTGGTGGCTCTGCTGGGACAGCACAGTGGCTGGCCTCTTAGCAGGGCACCTGAGCACTGCAGGCAGTCTGTGCTTTCATGGCAAAGCCTTGCTGGACCGGAGAAGCTTTTTGGACCAATGCCGAGGGGAGGCCCAGCGTGCTGCTTTCCGTGCGCGTCTTTCCTATGTGTTGCAGAGGAGCTGGCCGCTTTGCTGAAGTGCCGCACAGGAGAGACCATCCCAGTGCCCAGGTGCATGTGCTGCCAGATGTAGTGAGGCTGATGCCAGCCGACGTGACGGCTGCTGGATGCCGCTGGGGCAGCTCAAGCACAACAGCCCAGGCTTGCTCAGGCCCAGCCCTGAGCGTTCGCCCTGCGCAGGTCACAAGGCGCTCAGGGTCGCTGGAGGCGGTGAGCGCAAGGCCGGACAGCGAAGGCGGCCGGCACGGACGCGGTGACCGAGCGGCTAGGCGGGCCGCGCCGCATGCGCAGCCGCCGCCGTAGGCTCGTCCGAAGCCCTGGCGCGGAGCGCTGCGCTTCGTGGTGTCTGCGGCCTTGCTTGTGTGCCCTGCTGCCTGGCGGCGGGCATCCGCCAGCGCGGCCGCCGGCGGCTAGGCGGGGCTGTGCTGCGCGTGCTGCTGAACCAGGCCCTCATGCCATGCAGAGCACGCCGATGTGGTCACGCATGAGCCCTTACCCTAACCCCACGCATGGCCCCACATGCGCCCCTGACCCCTGCTCCTGAGAGGCAGGGGCCCTCGCCGCACTCCGAGCACCCCGGGCTATGGCAGCGTCCCTCGCCGGCTGCACTGCCACGGCCCGGCTGGTGCGCTGGCGTGAAACCGTGTGCAGCTGAGCAAAGCAGCTCCAGCCTGACTGCAGGAGCTGAGGACTGCGCATGCTGAACAGCAGCGCATGGCTAGCATTTCGGCACCTGAGGGCTCTGCTTTGTCGGGGGTTTTCTGTCTGTGGACCTGCTGTGGACCTGCTGCGGTTGTGCTGCAGTGCCTGCAGGTGCTGCAGTCGCTGATACTCCTGTCATGGGGCCAAAGGCCCTGTGTGCTGAGCGACATACATGCGCGCATGTACAGGTCAGGCGCGGCCGTTTGGCTGGCTCTGGAGCATGCATGGAAGCATCCGTGTGGCCCTTCTCAGGTCTGGTCTCTGTAGCACTGGGGTCTCCAGGCACCCGCCCTCATGGACAGCACAGCAGGCGACCTGGTTCCATCAGGCTGCATTACAGGCCCACTGTAGCAAACTACAGCAGTGTATGCACCGGCACGCTTGCCAGCTCCCCAGGACAAGTTAGTGCCAGCCGAAGCAGGCACACTTCGCTTGCCTCTCGCTTGCCTGACAGCCCATCCTACACGCCAGTGCTTGGGCCAGCATGCAGGGCGCGCTCCGCGGCAGCTTGGCGTGCCACGCATGCGTGCAGCAAAGGAGGGCGAGTGCCCAGCAGGCGCCCGGGCTGGGCTTCGCCAGGCCAGCGCATGCAGCGGCGGGCAGCCGCCCAGCCAGCCCAGCGGCAGGCCTGCGTGCGGCACTGCGTCCTGGCTTCGCGCGAGTATGCGTTCTGCGGCAGCCTGCGCAGCGCGGCGCGGGGGCGCGGCGGAGGGGCGCGGTCACCAGCGCGCGCTACAACTCCGCGCCCGCCGTCACCGACCGTATCTTGTCATCCCTGCCGTACTTGGTGCCCCTCTTTGACGGTGCCGCCTCGCGACACTCTGTGGTAGCCGCGCTTGCTTCCATGCCGCCAGCGAGCTGATGCCTGTGCCCATGCACGCGACAGGCCTGCGCTATGGCAAGTTCCTATTCCTGCAGGTGAGCACCACTGCGCGTCCTCGCTACAGGTCCGCTGCCTCACGCACACCGGCCAGTCAGCCGACCGGCAAAGGCGTGCGCAGTTCCCCTTTTTCGGCCGGCTGCTGGCGCCCCTGGACCCGCTCATCCGGCTGTACTTCTCCTTTCCTTTCGCCAGGTGAGCCCGGCTCAGCACACCGCGCGTGTCGTTGTGAGTCACAGCCTGATGCTGACTGGCACGCTTGACGCGCAGCCTGGTGGTGTTCTTTGCAGTCTACGCCGGCCTGGTGAACAACCAGCGCTTTTCGCGCTTCGTGCGGTACAACGCGATGCAGTCCATTCTCTTGGACATCGTGTTGGTGAGGCGGCCTCTCCCCATAGTCCGCACTCCTTTGAGGACTGTTTCTGCTCTGGCGAGCCTCACAACTGCGATCTTGCCTTTTCCTTGGCATAGTGCTCTGCGCAGCCAGCGCTGTGCAAACTGCCCGAGGTCGAACCAGTCCAGTCCAGTGCGCGCCAGCCTCGAGAGCTTTGCATGACAGCCCTGTGGGAGTTCCCCGACTGCCTGCCACAGGAGCCTCCACGTGCTCGCTTGCAGACGCAGCCCAGCGCCTGTGCATTCACGAGTGCGCCTTGCAGGTCCTGCCCGGCCTGCTGGAGTCCGTCTTCCGGCCGCCCATGGGCGGCCCGGGGCTGCAGATATACATAAACGCGTACAACAGCGTCTGGCTGTTTGTGTTTGTCTGCGTCGCCTATGCGGTGGTGCGCGCCCGCGCTGGTGCACCCTCGCGGCCCGTCACCTGGCATCTCTGTATTGCAAGGGCGCCGCATGCGGCGCAAGGCGCCTGTTGCGAACAACCATATGGTTGCGCAAGCGCGCAGGGCTCCTGCCTGACGGGCAACACAGCGCGCCTGCCACTCATTGCGGACGCAGCTGACCAGCAGGTGCGATAGCGTGTGTGAGCTGCCGGTCCTGACGGGCCAGGGCTGGATGTGGGATGCAAATCAGAAGGTCAGATGTGAGTTTTGGCCCAGCTGTTTACATGGTTGCAGCAAAGTGAGCGAGGTCGACTGGGGCGAGCGGCATGATGAGTCATTGACTGCTGCCCATGCAAGGCAGCTGTGCTTGAGTGAGTATTGGGTGCCGGAGGCGGGGGCTAGGCAGGCAAAGTCATGGCCAGCTAGCTGTCTGCAGTTTTGCACACTGGCCGTCTGGAGCACATGCGTGAATTGTCATGGTGCAAGTGACAGTAATGAGTAGGCGTAGCTGGCTTCAGGCATAACAGGGCACATGCAGGCAATGCCTGCCATGCATAAGTGAGCAATCAGCTGTATGTCTGCAGTCAGTCATGCCTATGTAGAGGAGCGGCTGCATGCAAGAGGAGAAATATCAAGCACACAGGTTACATAGAGGATTGATACAGTAAAGCAGGTACCAAGTTCTTGCAAAAGAGCACGCTATACATATAAAGACACACTATACACATATGCAGGGCATTCTACAGCGCAAGAAGCCAGTCCCAAGATTGCAGAAAACAGGTGCGAAGAGGCTGTATACGTGAGGACACCTCAAGGTCGCGCGCAGGAACACCGCTGGCCTCTGCGGCGAGGCGAAATGATTTCGGGGGCACCGACCATGAGCTAGAGCGTACGGCTCTGCTGCGCTGGTGTGCACCGCAGCTCCGCAGATGGACAGCGTAGGAAGCAGAGGCGCTTGCTGCAGGCACTGCAGCAGCGCAGCAGTGCTAAAACACGAAACTTCCTAGTCGCTGCATCAAATGCACGCCTGCAAATGTGCGCCCCCGAGCGCAAAGCTACGCCCGTGCATCCGTCCCGCGGCCACTTGTCACGTGCGCGTCCGCCACCCGGACTGCCTCGTCCCGAGCAAGCAGCAGGGCATGCACACCCTCCCCGATTTTGTTCTCACCTTGGCCCGAACAGTGGGCAGCCATCGAAGGTCATGCTGGGGATATCATGCACACAGATTGCAGAGCCTGCCATACCAGGAGCCGCAGCCATGGCAGAGAGCGCGCCATCAGCCGCATGTGAAAACCACCGGCAGACAACCAGCATTTTTGTGCGGCCTATTCACACCAGACCATGTGCCAGTGCTCGCCGGCATGCGCTCTCTGCCGCGGGCAGCCCATGGCCATTATGTCACAACCAGGCTACAAGCGGAGCCGACACTGTGGCATGCCGGCCTTGCAGTGTACAGGCAGAGTCTGTACAAGAAACATCAGAGCGCGCTCCCATGAACATCACAGCACCACCCTTGATCCCCACTGTGTCCAAGGTGCTCGCACACGCCAGCACCCTAGCAGCAGCAGCGCATGAGAGTCTGCACAGCGCCGGCCATGCCCGCAGCAGCAGGCGATATGTAGCTCGCATCAAATACAGTAACAGCAGGCTGAGCCCTGGAGCGAGGCGCCCGAAGCAGGTCACAAGTGCGGGGCCTTTGCAGGTCAGCCTGCGCAGCTATACACTGGCAAACAGCGTTAGGGCACAAACATGATTGAAAGGCGGCTGAGCAGCTGCATATACTTCTGCGTGATGAGAGCGCCGGCCGAGAGACACCAGCCCGGCTCGGGCCGCGACCGCAAGCGGGCCCCCACAGCTCCTGCCCGGGCCTGCGCTGCCGGCTTGTCCCCGGCAGCTCCAGCGCAGGGCCGGCATGCAACACCCCGAGCAGCACCGGGCCTCAGGCGCCTCCACGCAGGCTGCGCGGCCTCAGTACCACGAGCGCATCTGCCAGCAGCCCTTGATGCAGCACCGACGCGGCGCGTGCTCCGGAGGCGCCCGCGCGCGCGCGCCGCGCTCACAGGGGCGGCCCCACGAGCCTGGGAGCGCTGGGGGCGACCCCGCCGCGGGCCTGCGCGGCTGTGACGTCGGCGAGCAACTCGGCGTGCACGCGGAGGTCGTCGCTGCAGCGCAGCTCCAGCCTGCGCAGCCCGGCGAACAGGCTGCGGAAGCGCACAGCCTCGCCCGCGCCTGCACGCACGGCCCGCCCCGTGAGCAGAACTGCGATCCCCAGGCGGGGCACTCCTTCAGCATATTCCATGGCATACATTGGAGCAGGCTGCTCGGTCATGCGGGCATCAAGTCGCGAAAGCAGGGGGGCGAGTCGCGCGCTGTACCGCAACAGACCAACGACAGGCCACGAAAGCGCGCCGCCTCGCTCGCGGCGAGGGGGCAGTCTCGGGGCGCGGATGAGCCAGGCATGCATGTGTCTTGGCTCTCGTGCTCTCAGAAGCTTCTACTCTGCTTTCAGAAAGCACCCATGCGCGCGGGGG
>JAABUU010000293.1_pt1 | contig 121556 bp, 120 predicted proteins | sample 5559301 | NCBI WGS metagenome assembly JAABUU01 (sample SAMN10711884, study PRJNA513360) | rock metagenome | isolation source: Antarctica rocks | place: Antarctica: Victoria Land, Richard Nunatak white | reverse complement strand
ACTTTTCAAAGATTGTTCGTTCTCTGATTCGACTCACTCAAAAAGAGGTGATATTTGAATGAGATCACGCTTGTCAAACGATCTTTGATCATATGAAGAAACGAATGACTGAAGCATCTATTCTTCGTCATTTTGATCAGAATAGAGAGACTATTCTTGAAACAGACTCATTCGACTACGTCAACGATGACATACTTTCTCAGTATGATGACGAAGAAACATTGCATTCGATGATCTACTACAGCAAGAATCTGAGTCTCGCTGAGTGCAATTATGAGATTTATGACAAGAAGCTACTAGCGATCATTCGAGCATTCAAGCATTGACGATCTGAGCTGAAATTGACTGAGCTATCAATCAAGATGTTCATCGATCATCAAGCTCTGACGTCATTAATGAAGAATAAAGAGCTGAGTAGACGTCAGATGCGCTGAGTTCAGAAGCTAGCTGACTTCAACTTCAAGATAATGTATCGATCTGACAAACAGAACATTAAGATCGATGCATTAACTCGTCGAGCTGACTTCGTGCTCAGAGATTTCGATGATGAACGCGTTCGCTATCAATGAATCACTATTCTGACGTTGAATCGAATGAAGATTGCTGATCTAGAGAAGAACGTCAGCGAGTCAATCTATAAACAAGTTCTTGACGCGAATGAAATCGACAAGAATTGTACTCTACTTCGCGAAGCAATAGAAAGAGACGAAGCACAATGTGAAGACATCAAGCTGAAGAATTGTCGAGTTCAGAATGAAATCTTATACAAAGACAGTCAGCTATGAGTCTCGTTCAATGAACTTCTGCAAATGAATCTGATTCGTGAGATGCACGATCAACCCTCAATAGATCATCTCGATATTCTTAGAACGATGAAGATCATCAAACGAAACTACTATTGATTGTTCATGCGTAAGACAGTAGATCGATATATTCGAAACTGCTATGTTTGTCAACAATCAAAGACATCTAGAAATAAATCAAATGACTTGCTTCAACCTCTATCGATATCTGAACAGTGATGACAGAACATAGTCATGAATTTCATTATCGATCTATCTGATTCGTACGACTACAACGCTATTCTGACTGTCATCTGCAGATTGTTGAAAGAAAGACATTATATCTCTTGCATCATTGATGATGAAGATATCACAGTCGAAAAGACAGCTGAAATGTTGCTTCAATGAGTATATTGAACTCACGATCTATCAAGCTTCATTGTATTCGATCGAGATTCTCAGTTCACCTTCATTCTTTGAAAGTTTCTTTGCAAACGACTGAGCATTTCTCTTCGATTATTCATCGTCTATCACTCTCAGATCGACGATCAAAGCGAACGAGTCAATCAGAATGTCGAGCGATATCTTCGTTTCTTCTGTTCATACATGCAAAACGACTGATTCAAGTGACTACTCATGATCGAGTTTGTCGACAATAACGTCTTGTCTTCAGTCATCTTCTTGATTCTCTTCTTCATGAACAAGAACTTTCATTCTCGTATGAGCTTCGATTCTGACATCATCGAGTATGAAAGCACTCGCGAACGTCTGCAGATCGCTCAGGTCGAAGATATATTCAATCACATGAATAGAACACTGATCTTCGCTCGCGAAGCTCTGATCAAAACATGAGAGCAAATGATGAATCAGACTAACAAGCATAGAAAGAAGATCAATTACGAGATCGAATCAAAGATGTTTCTGAATGAAAGAAACATCGTTACAGCGAGATCTTTCAAGAAGCTGAATGACAAAATGCTCGATTCTTTCACCAATCTAGATTTCGTCGACTCTTCATATAAACTGAAATTATCAGAGTCTATGCGTGTTCATGATGTATTTCATCCTGACCTGCTTCGCTCTGTCGTCGACGACTCTCTGTCTGGTCAAAAGAATGAACCTTCGAAATCAATAGTGATAAAAGATGAAGACGAATGAAAAATCAATGATATACTGAACTTTCGACGCTATAGAAGACGGCTTCAATATCGAGTCAAATGAAAGAGCTATGACAACGATCTCAACTGATATAACGCTGACGACGACGAATTTATGAACGCTCAAGAGATGATTGACGACTTTCATATCAAATATTCAAGAAAAGCGCACTAAGAAACAACATTCATGCGAACATGAATAGTCAAGAAGAGAAGATAATGTCACGATTCTAGCCTTGTCAGACTCAGTCTTCTAGCCTTGTCAGATCTATTCTAGCTTCGTCATCTTGACTAGTTTCTATTGAGTCTAGCGTCGACTGAGAAACACACATATGTAGCCAGCTTCTTTCCTGTAGCTATCTTTCTTTCTTAGCATTTATCTTCTAGTTAAATGACACTCATATTGACTCGCTCTATGCTGACTTCTAACACATATGAAAGTGAAAGTTCTTATTAAGAAAGAACGTTGACTGTTCAATTGATGATGAAATAGCATTGTTATTGATGAATTCAATCATGAATAATCAGATGAATCAATCATCTTGCATATATGAGCAGTAGCTTCGTAAATATCATTTCACATTCTGATTCGCTCTTTCTGTTTGATCATCAATCTGCAAATGATAGTCTGTGAATAGTTTTACTCTGATGTTGAGTCTCAGACATAAAGACTTTCAGACAATCAATATGAATTGTGAATCACGATTGAACACTATTGATCTGAATAGTTCATGAATTCTGAAGATTCATATCAACAGTAGCTTGACTGTTTATTCTGCGAAGATTTCTTCGTCATCTGATTAACATAATATATAATGTCGTTTCTTAGACAATCGATCTATGACTGTCAGAATCGCGTTGTTTTCATCACTTTCTGATAGATCAATAATGAAGTTTAATGATATGTTTTGTCATTACTACTCAGATATGAGCAATGACTTCAGCAGTTCATTGATTTGATCTTTCAATGCTTTTGATCTACGACAAACGTAACAGTTTTGAATGTAGCGCTTGATCATCATTCTCATCTTTGATCAGCAATATAATTGTCTCAGCAAGTTCAACGTTCAATTCATGTCAGAGTGATCATTGATCAAAAAATCATGTGCTTCTCTTATTAATCAAGTGATCATTGACTGAGAAACTCATAGTCTATCATCTTTTCAGAGTACTTCATCAAGTACTTTGCAATTGTCTAGATTAATATCTTGACAAGTTTTTCTGTTCTGTTTCATAATTATTTAAATATCAAAGCACAGTTGATTCATTTGATTTTCAACTATAATTTGATTCTGAATAGAAATCATCTCTTCGATCGAATTTTCGTTAACGTTTGATTTGTGTTTCAAATCTGAATCTGATTCTGAGTTAGATTCTGAGTCAAATTTGAGCAAAATCTGAGTCAGATCTTGATCAGCTTTCTGATTATTTTCTTGATCAGCTTCTATTGACTGCAGTTTAAATCTATCTTCTGACAATAGCATCTGATGCTGATATAGCTTTCAATCATCACTTGCTTCAACTGACTTGACGTCTGACATTCTGATCAGCACGTCGACTTTCAGATTCTGTTTTCTTGACTGATATATGATCTTGAAGTTATATTCAGATAACTTTTCAGTTCATTTAGTCTGTCGTCTGATCAGTTCTTTGATCATCATGAAGTACTTTAAATTCAGATGATTGATGAAGATCTTAATTGAAATATCTGTACATTTCAATTCAGAGCATCAATGCTTCAAGCAGCGAATAATGATCAGCAGTTTCTTGTCATAGATCTTGTAGTTGCATTCTGCAAGAATCATGTTCTTGTTGTAAAAGATCATTGAATGTAGAATGTCTTCATCATTATATTGAGACAATACTTCTTCGTTCATGTAGTTCAAGAAGTTCGTTTTCAGAGTAACTTTTCTGATTGAGTTGAAATGCTTCAGAACGAAAGCTGTTGTCATTTGTTGCTTTAGTTCTTCAAAGATTGTTTGACAGATCTTTGTTCATTCAAAGAAATGATCTTTTCAAATCAGCTTTATCATGAGTTGAATGATCTTTGAGAAGTTTTTTATGAATCATTGATAAAAGTTGCAGAAATCAATGAAGATCTGCACATGAGTCAACGATCGAGACACTTTTCAGCTTTGAATCACATCTACTTTTCAAGAATTCATTCGCAGATTATTGATGAATATCAGTAGTTCAAGAAACAAGATTTTCTGAATCTTGAATTTGCACTTGTCAATGTTTATCTGCAAGTCGACTTCGCGAAGCTTGTCTAGCACTTCTTTTACATAAATTCTATGTTCTTTCAAGATCTTACTATACATTCGCAATTTGTAAAGAATGACAATGACACATTTTAGCGCTTTTAGCGATCAATATTTTGAATATTTATTTAATCTTATGTTTCAGATTTGCGTCACTTTTAGCTGAGACATATTCATAAAAGCGTCAATATTCTCAACATCTCTAGCATTTCTAGCATCTTCATAAGCGCAGTATGCGTCTTTATTGTTTAATTCAATAAACACGACTATTTTAACATTTGTAGCATTGATACGTAGTTGCAACGTTGAATAATTAATGATTGATTTGACTATCTAAATAATAGCTATTTAATATATGCGTCGGAAAAGTTAATGAAAAAGTCAATGAGAAAGTTAATAAAGAAGTTAATGAGAAAGTTAATGAGTAAACTAGAGAGATAGAAAGTCATGTAGAATAATTGATAAAGTCGTGTTTGAAGCTTGATAGAAAACAAATTTGATTCTTGATTGCGAAGCAATTTGAAGCTTGGTGAAAAGTCATGTAGAGAGTCATGAAGAAAGTCATGTAGAGAGTCATGTAGAAAGTCATGTAGTAAAAAGATCAGTAGATGACTCGATCAAAAGATCAGTAGAAAGCTTACTAGTAGAAAGATCAATAGAAAGATCAATTCGTTGAAAGATCAGTAGAAAGCTCACTAGATGACTTGATCGAAAGATCAGTAGAAAGATCAGCGAGAATGCTTGATAGAAAAACATGAAGAATGCTTGGTAGAAAGTCATGAAGAATGCTGAGTAGAAAGTCATGTAGAAAGTCATGTAGAAAGCATTGTTTGATTCATGTTATGCATTTGATCGACGCGTATTTTGAAGCATGTAGAATGTTTGATAGAGTGTTTGATAAAAAGCTCAGTTGATAGCTCAATAAATAGCTCAGTAGAAAGATTGATAGAAAGATTGATAGAAAGATTGATAGAAAGATTGATAGAAAAGTTGATAAAAAGATTGATAGAAAGATCAATAGAAAGATTGATAGAAAGATTGATAGAAAGATTGGTAGAAAGATTGATAGAAAGATCAGTAGAAAGCTCACTAGATAACTTGATCGAAAGATCAGTAGAAAGCTCATCAGATGACTTGATCAAAAGGTCAGTAGAAAGCTCACTAGTAGAAAGATCAATAGAAAGATCGATTGAAAAATCAGTAGAAAGATCAATGAAAAGCTCAGTAGAAAGCATTGTTTAAAGCATTGTTTGACATGTTTTGTGCGCTTAATCAACGCATTTGATAAAGCGTTTGATAGAGCATTTGATAGAGAGTTTGATAGAGAGTAGATAGATGAGTAAAGTGAAGAGTAAATGAGTGAGTAAAGTGATGAGTAAATGAGCGAGTAGCTAGATGAGTAGAATGAAGAGTAGATGAGCGAGTAAAGTGAAGAGTAGATGAGCGAGTAGAATGAAGAGTAGATGAGCGAGTAAAGTGACAAGTAAATGAGCGAGTAGAATGACGAGTAGATGAGCGAGTAGATGAGCGAGTAGATGAGCGAGTAAATAGACGAGTAGATGAGCGAGTAAATGAGCGAGTAAATGAGCGAGTAAATAGACGAGTAGTAGACTGAATGTGACGAAAGAAACGAAAGCGATGAAAGCAATGAAAGCGATGAAAGTGACGAAAGCGATGAAAGCAACGAAAGCATGATTCAGTTCAATGACATATGAACAAACGCAGATTTAGTTCAACAACATATGAAATGATCACAGATTTAATTCATAAAATCTGATCACATTCAGATGAGCTCAGCTAAAATCTCGACTTTATTTCGCTTTAAGCGACAAATGTTTCTTTAGCTAAACTCAATAATTCAGTTCACTTCTCAAACTGCAAATGTAGATAAGAATATCATTCAAGTATGTCTGACAGAACTTGTGCAGACAGTCAAACAATACATCATTGATATAGTGCTGAAAAGACGTGAGTTCATTGATCAATTCAAAGAGCATTACTCTATACTTGTAAACATTGAAGAAAGTCACAAAAGTAGTCAAATTCTCGCTTTTTGAACTCATGTGCAGTTTATTGAACATGATGATAATGTTGAGTTAAGTCAGATACTTACTGTCTTGAATTCAAGCTAGTACTTCGTTTATCAAAAGTATTGAATAACAATCTCTTTTGATCAGAGCATTCAGTTTTTGATAATTCACATAAAAGCGAAGACTATCATCTTTCTTTTCAACAAATAGTATTGACGAAGCGAAGAAAGCTTTGCTGAAGATAATGAACTTCTTCTTCAAGTTCTCTTCTAGATACTTCTTGATTTTCTGCAACTTGTGATTCAACATGAGATACAATCAACTTTTAAAAGACTGACTCTCATCTTCTAATTCAATCTTATGATCATATGATCAATGTGAAGACAACTGCGTTGTCTTTTCTCTATCAAAAACATTCAGAAAGTCGTGATAAACTATTAAAAGCTTCTTCTTCAGTTCATTTAATGACATGACAGAGATCATTTCATTCAGTTTCGCGAAATCTTCAACTGAGCTAAGCGCTTTGTTGATTTCACTAATGATCAAGAAGAAGATCTTGATCTTCTTATTCTTGACTAAAGTACAATACACAGCGACTTCAATCATGACAATATTGATGAGTTTCTTTGTCTCAGTTGACTGAAATGAGCGAAGTTGATCAAGATCAACTTGAGTGCTTTGCTTTGCTATGAAAGCAGATTCAATGAATCTATTCACTGATTTCTGATTCATGAATCTCTTCAAGATGATCGTTGATGTAACAATTAAGTTCAAGTTCTTTCATTTCATTTCACAGATCTTGTTTGATTCAGATCTGTAAAATGCTGATTGACTGCTTGCTTTCAAAACAATAGATTTTGATGTTTGAATCTTCAATAATGATATTAATCGATTGTTTGCAGAATTTATCAACATTTGATTTCTTTTCAATCAGAGATTTTCAATAATTATCTTGTGTTGATCTAGATGAGTTATCAATAAAAACATTATTTCATTATTGTGTTCTTGTATCATAATCAATGTATACAGAGCATGTGTAATCGACTTTTAATCAGAAGTTTCATCATACAATTGAATCAACTTTGATTTTGACAGCGATATCGACTGAATATCAAAGCATTCACATAGCGCTGACATCAAAGATTCATCAATGAAAGTCATGTCAATGACTTCAGTATTTATCAGAACGAGAAATCTGAATATCTTTTCTAGACTATTTGCTACAAACATGTCTGAATCAATCAGAGTTCAGATCTAATTCTAATCAATTTGATTAAAGCAAGTCATGATGCTATGTCTAGTTTGAATCTAGCACACTTCTTCAAGTCATTCTCAGCACTTCTTCTCGTTGTTCAGCACTTTCTTCATTCATTTCTTTTCATCATTCTTTTAAACAAACACATCTGACATATTACATCACATCTGTATCGAGTCTAGCGCAGTCTCAAGCCATTATTTATAAAAGAGCTTGCACTTTTTCTCTTCTGTATTCTTAATGTCTTGTTATAGTTATCTCTAAAAAGCAATACAAACATATCAGCTTCGAGTCTCTTTGATTGAATGATCTAGGCACGATCTCAACAATACATTAAGAATTTCGTTTATCATATGATACAAATACTCATTACTCGTTCAATATACTCGTTCAGACAGATTGAGTCTAAAGAAATTCATTTACCTGATGATCGACGCAATCGAAAGACAGAACAACACTAGAGAGTTTATAAAATCAACAGCAAGATTGATTGAATTGCTAGACGACTTACAGCTCATTAAGTATGCATCGTTCATCTCAATTAATAGAATTAGCGATAAAAAATCTTCGTTGATTGCTAGAGAATCAAATCGATCAAGAGAATCAATCAACTTTCAAATCAAACAACAAAAACAACTTCATCTTTTATTATCGAGCATTGCTCTTCGCTCGATTTCTTTCTTTTAAAACACTCGTTCAATTCAATCTCTTCTTTCTTCTTCATCATGTTTCGTCTCTTCAAAGAGCATTTCGAAGCTTCATTCTTCATTGTTGAAGATAACGACTCATTCGCTGAAATCATAACATCTTCTATGACTATGAAAGCTTTGAAGAAACGATGCGAAGAGCTGAAAGCTAGACTACAAGCTAGAGAGATTATCTCGTCATCATCAATCTACTCTGAGCGTTCTAGATCTCAGAAAATACTCGATTCTTCGTTGTTCACTGATGAAAAGAACTCTATCTGAAAGAACTGATATGAAAAAGTTCAGAACAAGCTAGAAATCAACGTCAATCTCTTTTCAAGTGAACAAGTCAAGCTGAGCTACGTACATTTCAGATTATTTGATGATGCAGCTGAGATCACTCAGTCAAGACGCGAATGTGACTGTTTCAACTTATACAAGATCGTCGATGAGCTTTTGAAAGAGCTAGCTCAGTTTTTCAATGACTCAGATAAAGAAGTCAACTTTCGTAGAAACTACTACAACTTGATTCAAGAACAGAAGAAATTCAGCGAGTTTTATACTTAATTTCAACGACTATTCTTTTATCTAGACTATCAAGAAAAACAGCTGATCGTTGATCTAAAGAATAAAATAAATCTTCGACTTTGATTCACTTGAGTAACTCAATTAATTCAACTCAGTACTCTGAAAGAAATTCGTTTCTATCTCATTCAATTGAATAACAATCAACGAGCTATTTGAGAGATCAAGAATAGAGAAGCAATGATCAAAGCTTAAACAACTAAACAGATCATCTTCGTTGAAGAATCAGTCAAAGCTACTTGTAGAATCATAGAAATGAAGATGACTGATCAGTTAAAATCACACAACGCTGTTTTGACTAAGATCAAAGAAAATGACTTACTAATCGAAAACTGCTTTTTATGTCATAAGTCTGATCATACTTCTAAAGAGTGCTTGAATAGATCTTTCAGAATTAACGCATTAGATGATGAGTTTGATTATTCTTTGAACTTCGATTCAGAGTTTGATTCAAAAAACTAATCATCTCTTTCAGAGTCATCAAAAAGATAGAGATCATTTCTTTGTGCAATCTAATCGACGAAATTTCATCTATCGAAGAGAACTACTTTGAAAAGTCATTTCTAGTCAATGTCACTCTATTCTCGCAAGATGAATTCTTCAAGCTACGATCTCTGATAAATAGTGACTTGATGATCTACATCTTGATTCATACAAAGCTAGTTGATCAAATATGTCAGAAGCTCAAAATTCAACTCATACGACTAGCTAAAGAGAAGTTAATAAGAAAATATGACGAAAAGCTGACAAAGAAAATCATTACTCATAAAATTCTACTCAATCTTACAGTCAAAAGTTATAAGAAATTGACTGTTTCAATGTTAATAGCTGATATAAATCATCATGACGTCATATTAGAAAAGTTCTGAATGAACAAAAATGAAATACTACTAGATATGCAAAACGATGTCATCATTTTTTCAAATCAATTAAAAGCTTTCATTTCTGTTTTTTTGATGTCAGTCAGAGCTTCACACTCAAAATGATCATGATCATTAAATTCTTCTATCAGTTCAGCTCTCAAAGTGCTTCAACGACTCACTTCTACTGCTTCGAAAAAGAACTTTTTTATGTTCAGTGTGAGAACTGCATCTTTTCATGCATTGATTAAACGATCAAAGAAGAATTGCATCGAGATTTTCGCTATGTTGATTGAAGATATTGATAGAAAAATAGTCTACAACACTCAATGCAAACTGAACGTTCTAGACGTCGCTTTCATCAATGCATCAGCTCAAAATCTAGAAGACATCAAAGTCAAGCTATCTTTGAAATATCAGAATTTTCTCGACGTGTTTGATCGAGCTCAAGTCAATAAGCTATCATCTCATCGTTCATATGATCATAAGATAAAGCTCACTAACGATGTCACTTCTTCTAGATGTCGAGCTTATTGAATGTCACTCTACAAGCTTCAGAAGATCAAGAAATATCTGAACGAAAATCTGTCAAAGAGTTTTATTACTTCTAGCAAGATCTCATATTTCTCACTCGTTTTATTCGCTCTGAAGATCAATGATGATCTTCACTTCTGCGTCAACTATCAAAAGCTCAATGTCATTATCAAAAGAAATTGTTATTCTTTATTGCTCATAGATGAGATGATTGACAAAATCGTTGACTGCAAGCATCTGACTCGACTGAATATAATTGTCACTTTCAACAAACTTCATATGCATCTCGATAATGAGAACTATACAATCTTCATTATCGCTCTAGAAGCGTACAAATCAAAGATTCTATCATTCAAATTAACAAATGATTTGATCTCGTTTCAGCAATATATGAACGATGTTTTATGAGACTTTCTAAATGACTTCTGCCAAGCTTATTTAGATGACATTCTCATATACAGCAAGACTCAAAAGAAGCATAAACAACATGTCAAGATGATACTAGATTGTCTACGAGACGCTGATCTGCAGATAGATATTCAAAAGTGTGAATTCAACGTAGAAGAAACAATCTTCTTAGAAGTCATAGTATCAGAACAAGATCTTTGCATGAACTTTATCAAAGTGAAAGCTATAGTCAATTGAGCTACATCTATTAATCTAAAAGAAATACAAGACTTTGTTGACTTCATCAATTTCTATCAATGCTTCATCAAGAACTTTTTGAAACTAGTCAAGTCATTCACTCAACTGACTTGAAAAGACACGTCTTTTGTTTGAAATGAAGTCTGCGTCAAAGTCTTTGACAATCTAAAGAAGCAGATCAGCTCGATCTCAGTTCTACGTCATTTCGATGTCAAACGTCAAGCTATTTTGAAAATCAATGCATTCAACTATGTAAAAGACAATATACTATCTCAGTACAATGATGAGAATGTGCTTCACTCGATAGTCTTCTATAGCAAGAGTATAATTTCAGCTGAATGCAATTATCACATCTATGACAAGAAATTGCTAACTATCATTCGATGCTTCGAACACTGATGATTCAAACTAAAAAATACTGAGCTATCTATTCAGATGTTTACTGATCATCAAACTTTGAAGATCTTTATGAAAAACAAACAGCTGACTTGATGACAAGCGAACTATCTGAATATTTTATTGAAGTTTAACTTTCAGATTATCTTTCGATCAGGCAAAATAAACATCAAAGTCGATGCTTTAACTAGAATGTCGATGATCGATAGTTCTGAATCAGCTAAAGACATGAATGATCATTTTCAGATTATACTGATCTCAAATTGAATAAACGTTTTATTGATTGAGTTCGAAATCGAATCTGAATACAAGACTAATCTCTATCAACTCGTATGTCTAGTCAATCAGAAGAATGAACTATGCAATGAGTATCAACAAACTATGAACAAAGATGAACTGAAACTTCATGACATGAAGCTAAAAAACTGTCAAATCATTGACAACGTTCTATTCAAAAAGAGTCTACTATGAATGCTGAAACAAATGCATACGAAATTGCTTTGAAAGATTCATGATCAATCATTAATCTTGCATTCTGACATTAGATGAATAATTGATCTAGTTCAATGCTTCTACTATTGATCAAATCATCAAGCAACTATTTGACAATACATTTGAAACTGTCATGTTTATCAGCGAAGCAAAGCATCTCAAGATGATACAAATGATTTGCTTCAGTCTTTATTGATCTTTCAGCAGCGTTGACAAGATATAACTATGAACTTCATCACTGAGCTATCTTTATCGAAAAACTATAACGTCATTTGCATGATCATATGTCATCTCTTCAAAGAACATCACTATGTTCTCTGTCATTGAAAAAACAATGACATCTCAATCAAAGAAACAGTATGAATCATGTTATGAAACGTCTATCGACTTCATGATCTACTCAATTCTATCGTTTTGAATAGAGACTTTCAGTTCATATCAATCATGTGACAAAGTCTTTGTAAACGACTGAAGATCAAAGTCAATTTATCAACAATTTATCATTCAGAGATCAATGATCAGTTGAAACGAGCTAATCAAGATGTTGAATGCAAACTTTGAATCTACTGCAATTATATGCAGAATGATTGAGCTAAATGACTTTCAATGATGAAATTCAGTGATAATTTCAATACATTCTCAACTATCTTGATGATTTCTTTCTACTTCAATAAAGACTTTCATTCTCAAATGAGTTTCGATTCAGATACAACTGATTACAAAACGACTCATCAATGTATTAAAACTAGAAAGATCGATGACATTGTCACTTGAATGAGCGAACTTCTTATCTTCAATCATCAATAATTGAAAAAGATCAAGCAGATCATTGAAGCTCAGATGAACAAGCATAGACGAGACGTCATCTATGAAGTAAATGATCAAGTTTGATTAATCTTCGAAAACATTCAAATCACTAAATCATGCAAAGATTTGAAAGACAAGCAGCTCAATCTCTATTCAATCACAGTCAAAGTTGAGATCTTCTATCATCTTCAGCTATCTAGAAGCATGAAGCATATACATTCAATGTTCAGCTCAAAGTATCTATGATCTTCACTCAACGACTTTTTATCAAAACAACATTCTGAGTTCTCTAGATTGATGATCATTGAAGAGAATGAAGAGCACTGAAAAGTAGATAATATATTGAACTTCAGACGATATAAAGAAAGACTACAATACAAGATCAAATGAATTGAGATAAATTATGATGACGAATGATACTATGTCGATAAAGAAAAATTCGATGACTTGAAGAAAGTTCTGAATGAATTTCACAAGCTATACTCAAATAAGTTGCACTAAATTGAAAACATGATGAATTTTTTTGCTTTTATTTCTTTTCTATTCATGCAAACATGAATGTTCGAAGAAGAAAGTAATGTTACAAACATGTTTGAATCAATCAGAGTTCAGATCTAACTTTAATCAATTTGATTAAAGCAAGTCATGATGCTATGCCTAGTTTGAATCTAGCACATCTCTTCAAGTCATTCTCAGCACTTCTTCTCATTGTTTAGCACTTTCTTCATTCACTTCTTTTCATCATTCTTTTAAATAAACACATCTGACATATTACATCACATCTGTATCGAGTCTAGCGCAGTCTCAAGTCATTATTTATAGAAAAGCTTGCACTCTTTCTCTTCTGTATTCTTAATGTCTTGTTATAGTTATCTTTAAAGAGCAATACAAACATATCAGCTTCAAGTCTCTTTGATTGAATGATCTAGACATGATCTCAACACTATTCAAGATAACATCAACAGTGAACAACTTGAAATCAAATGAGTCGTCAGACATGCTGATGAAGCAGAATACAAGTATATCGTTCTCAGTCACTACTTTGATGAAGACAAGTCATTTTTCAAATTCGCTGCAATTTCATGCATCTGAGCTGATTCAAGACAGTCACATGCTTTATATTCTGACTTTTTGCATTTGAAGCAAAGTTCTTTTTTAAACAACTTCTCTTTAGCAGAATCAACATTCAATATTCTGAGTTTCTTTCATGCAAAGATTGAAGCTGAAGTTGCAGTAGTGATCATCATCAAGATGCTAGCGATAAAGTGAGCAACTTGAGTCGTTAATGTTTTGAGAGCTGATCAAGCATTCAATTTTGTCAATCAAACGTCAACTTGCATGCAGATGTTGATGAATTCATTCAAATTCATAGTTCATTTGTTGATCATGACTTGCTGAAGATCTGAGCTAATCTTATGCTGAAAATCATCTAGTAGAATTTCGTTATTGTACTTTAGTTTTGCACTAAGTCTCTGAAATTTCATTCAAAATTCATGAAAGAAGATCTTGTTTTGATACAGCTTCAAGAACTGTCATTGAGTTGTGTGATGTTGATTGAGATTATTGTACATCTTATTTATGATTAACAGTATCTCTTCTGCTTCAAGAAATGAGTTCGTGATCATGTTTCTCATTCTGAGTGCTATGTGTTTGATCATCGTTTCACTGACTCAACTTTTCACATATGCAATCTTCATTTCTTCAATAGAAAAATGATTTTTGTTCATCTTCAGCTTGTTTCACATTCAAAACAATCAATTATTCACATTCTGTCTTGAATCTTTGAACAAAGATGAGTCAGATAGCTTGATTGACTTTGAGAATTGATTTTTCAAAATTGAAGTGCTTAGTCGACTTGATGTTGCTTTTAAATAATGTATAATCACGTTCTTTTTCTTCATTTCTTTCTGTAAACACATTCAAACAACGTTCAACATTGTCTGCGTAACTTTCAACTTAATGTTGATAGCTTTCAATTCAACATTGATCTTGTTGACATCATTCAACATCTGAATCATGTCATTGTGAATCTTGATTTTGATGTCATGCTGTTGACATATGTACTTAATAAAGACAACGAGATCATCTGCTTCATAAGTACTTATTCAAGCATTCAATTCAGTGCTGATGCTGATCTTGATCATTTCATGATCAAAAAACAACGCGTTCATGTTCTCTTTTTCAATATTCAATGATGCATTCGTGTCTTCTTCTTCTGATGCTGTTTGATTCTGTGATAGAAGTAATTTTCTTTCAGCATTTTGAGTTTCATAACGAGTTGTGCTCACTGATTCTGATTCTAATTCTGTGCTTCTAGTCATTGTGTGAATAGAAAATTGCTGATTGAAATTCAACTGAAATTTCTGATTTCAGTTCTAGAACAACATGTTCATGTTCTTCTGTTCTTCTGTTCTGACGACAAGCTCAGTAAAGAGTTAATCTAAAGCAACATGTTCATGTTCTTCTGTTCTGTTCTAGAAATTTCTTGATTTCTAATGAGTCTTCTGAGTTCAATTTTCTGATTTCAATTCTGATTCAAGTTTGAGTGATGTAGCTTGTTTTTATATCATCTACATGTCAATAGCAAGATTAATGAGCTTTGAACTAATGTTATAAGTCTGCATAAAGCGAATCATATGAGTGTATTCTAACTAGAAGTTCAAAGCTGAAGAAGAAAGAAGATGCAACACGTCGTGAGTTTTACTCATAAAAACATGCTAGATCACTAACGTGTCAACATCAGCTTTATACTAGTCTATGATAGTCTGACATGATCTATGTTAGATTAACTCGAAGTGCATGATCGTAACAGTCATTATCGCAGTTTGATGTAATCTTCTAGCTACATCAATGACAAGAGATCTGATATTTGCATCAAAGATGATCTGAATCAAGTGATGATTCAAATTTGTAAATCTTCTTCTGTACTAATCACACTGATCTAGATGAATTTGCTGACGTGTAGCTCTCTGAGTCATAATCTTATGACAGTGATGACATTGAACAGTAGCAAGTCTTTCAGATATGATTATCGACTGAAAGTTATTGACAACGAGCTGATTTAAAGATCTATCATCACGTTGCAAAGACATTGCTGAAGATAGAGAGATAGAAGTCTGCAACTGCAAGCAAATTAGCTAGTAGAACGAACGACAGTGAAGTGACGACAGCAGAGTAATTCTTCAATCAATGATTCTTGTATGCTTAGATAATAAAAAGTCAAAAAAGCGAAGCAAAAAAGTCGCTAAAAGATATTATACACGCTTTTTGTAGAAAAAGCGGTTTTATTCTGACTCTACTTGAAGCAGATCGACAAAATCGATAAATACAAGCAGATCTGACTTACAATCAAAAAAATATCAAACTTTGTCGTCGTCTTACTCAATGTGATAAAGTATATTCATGTCTCTCACTTTCGCTCAGTTCTTCGCTTAGTGCTCATCAGTCATACATCACTTTCAGTTATGCATCACTAAACTTTATATTTTTGATTCATCATCTTCAAAAATTCATCAAATTTCAATCACATGACTGCTACTTATGCTATCATCGAGAGTTGCATTCAGAAGACTATTGACGTCATAAACACATGTGAAAATTCTAATTGAGTCGAAATTGCGTGCGAGTTTCATGTTTCATATGATTGACTTTGATCTAGACTACGAGATTATCAGTTCAAAACAGCAGTACGAGAACTGCATAACAGAGCTTTAAAACCTGATCAGAAGTCAGCTTTATGACAATACTTAACTACAGTGAATCAGTTAAATCTGTCAGCTAAACTACACATAATGCAATCAACGACAAACGCTCTTCATGCTCAAGACTTTGCTCGTTGAAATTCTTCATCTCTACTGAACGCTTGATGAGTCAAACGATGATTAAATCATCAGTCAGATCTCTTCAAAGCTAAACGAAAGTCTTTAGCAGCTGAAAGAAAGAATGTGCATGATTCAAAAGTATTACAGACTCATTTTGATGAATTTAAAAAAAATGATGATTCAATATGATATAACGAAGAATAATACATGAAATTTCGATGAAATTGACTATCGTATGAGCATTGCACACTTTAATTGAATTGTTACTGTAGATTCAAATAGAAGAATCTACTTCAAGAATTCAAATAATAGAGAGTCATTGATGAGCATCAAATGCATCAGCGAAGAAGACAAGAATATATCATCAATGTTAATTATGACTGAAGTTCAACTTTTGACATCTCATTTTAACAACGATCTTGATGACGACGTGTTAATCACTATCTTTGATACAGACTATTCAAACGACTGAATTTTTCTTCAATGACTGAAGCACTTCAATCGTTTTAGTTAAAAGCATCAAAAGAAAGCTTGAAGAATGCTTGTGATGAATGATTATGAATCTCATCATACATGTGAATTTCTATTCTACTGTGAGAATCACAAGATCATACTCTTTGACTTATCTTCGTATACTACTCATCTGCTTCAATCACTAGATGTGTGTATATTTCAGTCATTAAAGCATTGACATTCGAAGATGATTAATTGAGCTGTTCAAATGAGTGACAAGATCTTTTCAAAAGTTGAATTTTTGACTGTTTTCAACGAATTTCAAATCAAAGTCTTCAAAGAATTTATCATTCAATCTGCATAAAAGTATACTGACTTAATTTCTTTTGATTCAAAGATAGTACTGAATAAAGTTCAAATTATTGAATGTTTGAATCAATCTATTACATCTTCATCTACTATAAATGATTCGATCATTTGAAAGACTTCTACTAGTCGAGTAGCACTTGAAAATCAGCTGCTTGAGCTAACTGATGAATCGACATCAGAAGAATTTACTACAAAGCTTTGTACATTCTGAAAAGACGTTAATGCAATGATTCGTAAAATGAAGTTGCTGTAGAATCAATTAAGTCAAATAAAAGTCGCTGAAAATGCTCACAAAGCATGCAAAAAGCAGTCTAATAAGATTCTTAAAATCGAAGACATCTTGTACATCAAAGATGCTCGAAGTATGACTCAAGATAGACAGAAATTGAAGAATGAGAGACAGCAGCAGCGCGAAGAGACCTGGGAAAAGCGTTATTTAAATGCACTAAAGAAGTGCTACAGAGCTACTAAGTCTCATAGAACTGCTTGCATTAAGTTCGTTCAGACTTATCAGAAGAAATGACGGGTTATTTTGAAGCAATTGCTCAAAAATCGACGTGTATATAATGGGTAGTTGAATTTAGTGATGCATGACTGAAAGTGATGTATGACTGGTGAGCACTAAGCGAAGAACTGAGCGAAAGTGAGAGGCACGAATAAGCGTATCATCAAATTAATTACATTTTGTTCATGTCATTTACTTTGTTTATTTATGTATTAAAAATTTATCTATTCTGCATTAACAAAATAATGAAACAAGAAAAGTTAATATTAGCTGATTCTTGCTGATCATATGCTAGAAGATGATCATTAATGATTCTGAGAGTGAGATAGGTATGTTCTCGTGGGGGCGCTAAATTAGCATGCGCGACTGAGTCGTTTGCATGACTGAGTACGAGTCGATGCACTAGGAAATCTAAATATTAATCTTCAGGTCTGGTTAGTCATCTCTTGTGAGGATATGACATTGCAGTGTAATTGACTAATTTCTACGAATTCTGCACTATCTGAAGATCTACCGAGGTACACTCAATTTTGATGAGACTCTCGGCAAATTCTAAAAAAATGGCACAGGTTTCGCAATCAACGATACACACAGCGCCTAGATAGTGCCATAGCCATAGGCTGCATGCACTTAATGAAGGGGGGAAACAAAATCTTTTCCGAAGACAAAGTATCTACTTTTGTTCTTTTCGTTGAGCTTGAAATTGTGTAATCGAGAACCAAGCTTATTCTGAATGTAGATTGAGATATTATTTGTGACTACTATTCCTTATGAGACTTCAGAAGCCGTCACCCTTCTTCCATCGCCGACCACACTCCTCTGCACGGTATTTTGGATTATCTCCTCGTTCCATAGCATTTTGTTTCCTTACTGCCATTTCCTTGTTCAGAGCTTCGATCTGTTCGTTTAGGAAAGTATGCCTCCCCCGATCTGGAGCAGGAAGGCCAGTGACATTATCGCTTCGGGCAGCTTCTTCGAAGATCCTCTTCTTGTCTCGCCAATCTTCTAATTCGGACTCGAATCCCTGTTTGGTATTACGAAGCTCTAGGAAATCTTTGTATCGAGCTTTTCCACCGAAACATATGCCAAACCCGTCACAGTAGCATGTATGTTCCGCCGGACAGTAGACGTTTTGACCAGTGAAGACGAATTGCCAAGAGTACTCCCAGATCCTACCAGATATGTAATCACTCAGAGGCGTTCTTAGTATCCAGTCACGGTAAAAGACATATCGACCCAGTGGTATTGCTAAGAGCCGTTCTTTTGATAGTGCGAACTGCGCACAACACGGTTGGGCTAAGAAAGTTGGCATGGGCTCGAGGGGAAACAACTCGCTCCAACACTTTGACAAAACCTTTTCCTCCTGCTTTCCTAAGAGTTCCTGCGTACTGACGGGATGGAGCCATTCCGGGCATCCTGGGCCCCAATGACATCTCATGTTCATGTATCCATTTCTAATCACATGTGCATTATTCAATCTGCGAATCATCTCCACAGCATCGTGTCCAAGGAATTCGTTGTTATGATGAGTCCAACGGTGCGCGTGCATGAAAAGGACGATGTCTGGCAGGCTGTCATAGTGGTCAATGATGTATGTTAGGTATACCATTACTTCGTGTCCCTTGTTCCTTGGTGGATGTAGATATGCTGATGGATCGTCGGCAACATAGACGGAGATATTCATATCCGGAAGTTCATCCGCCATCCATTTGATGTCTTCTTCCTTGATGTGAGGAACAACCATAACCCGAGAATAATTCGAAGTGGGGGGCTTCGGCGAACCTGGGCGAAAGTTGGATGATAGGCCTCTAGCTACATCTCCCAGGCCTAGAGATCCTTGGTTGAACCCTTCACCACGTGGTCCTGGGTACTTGGATAAGTCTGAAAAGAACCCATGTGATAGGTCCTGAGTGATAATGTAGCGAAGGAGAGTAACGAAGATGAGTGATGTTGCGGCTGCACACAACGGCCATATTTTCTTTCGAAGGTACATGGTGACAGATGTCAGAATATCAGATCAAAATGTGAGACTTCAACGAGAATCCCAGCAACTCAATAGGGCATTCATTAATCTATATCGCGGAATAAAGTTAGCAAATCTGAGTTTATAGACCTGGGTAGGTTCTGGAACTACTGAAGTGTTTACTCTGATGGATGTGATTTTCATTGAGCCAGGCTCCTAGGTGTCATCGGCGTAGTTTGCCTATAGCATACTGGAAATTGCTCTTTGAGTTTTTGGTGATGCTGAGATCGAGAATTGAGTGAATGTACAGAGATGCCCCGGATAATTCAATTCACTCTAATTTCACCTGGCATATTTGAATGCTCCAAACAGGTTGCGCTAAGAAAGAAATACCTTAGGTATACAATCATGGGTTTTCAGATATTGAGGAACTGCTAGGGCAAGACAGATGGCGAAGTCGGGTTCTTTTGTGTTACGTTGTTACGAATTAGCAGCCAAGACCCGCTATATAAGACATGGAAAGCTCACAACCCATAGCTTGCTGAATGGATGATAACAGCCGTTCCTTTTATTAAGAGTAGAGCCTATTTGTAGGCAGTACTTCTAAAGACGTTGTCAATGACCGTCTTCTTGTGATGGCTGGCTGCCAATTGTTGCACACATGCCATGTATGGAGAGCTTGACAGCCAACAGATCCTTAAGGATAAATACAGCATTACTGGCCTTGGCCGATGGTTAGTAGAACGATGATCTAGGTTCTGGACCGACCCTGGCATGTGGTTGGAGCACTCTCTGTCTGGAGCCTGTGACCATGGTGTCATACCAAGGAAGCAATGAACGAATTCTAGCTTCCTGTCGTCGTTCAGGAGGGGTAGATATGTCTCAGCAAAGAAAGAAAAGAGGCCAAAGTGGGCTTCTGTTAAGCCGAATGGGTGGAGCCGGGCGAATGATTGCCTCCCACACAACAGCCTGTTGCAAGTGGACGTGCATGTCGTTGAGGTGCGTGATGACTAGGCTAACTCAAGTAGGATTGCGGGCTACATCTATGATTCTCTATAAAAATGGCCTTTGGGGAGAGCGGAGGAATGGATCCCGCGTCTGGATTTGCTAAAGTCGAACGGAATTCGGAGAAGAAGACCTGACCGAGCCAGATACTCCGTTCCTCGAACCACTGTGCATCCTTGGCGTATAACCGTTTCGAATCGACCCTGCACTCCCCGAAGCATATCCGTCACTGGTTCCAAGCCAGTCTCGGTCATCGCGCCCGTACACCTTTCCACGGTGAGGACCGACGGGTGGAGCTTGTTTCCATCTTCTGCTCAGATCTTGATCATCGTCAATTATGATAATTATCCAAACGCCGATCTGGCCATTGCTACCAAGTAAAGGGGTGCAGTGGATCCAACGGTTTCGCCCGTCTTCGTCAATTTTAGAGAGCCAGTGCACCTTTGCAGTGACACCACGGCCTTCTGCAAGGGCTGCGGTCAGTTCGTCTCTAACTCCAGACGAGCCCCCTATTTTATTCATGAATGGCGACTGGAGGATGCCAGGGATGCGTAGACTAGGCGAAGCGAAAATAATCCGCAATGAAGGATAAGCGCGAACAAGTAGATACTATGCACAGTCAGTGGGTTGTCTGCTTAGGGAGGGCGAAGAACTGTACGTTTTGGTAGATACCACCAAGTCTTCCACTCCCTCGCGTCATCGAATTGTATATTGAGCTGGCATCTGCCGTTGGCTCTTTCAGCAAAAGCCTAGGTCTATGCGGTGCACCGTTGCGTGGATTATCAGCGTCCTCTTCTTGATGTTCCCGGTGCATCCGCCCACCCCACCGTCTCACAGTCTCTAATTCTCCCATGTTCAACATCTCGCTCAATTCTTGAAATTCGTCCACATGTTCCTGCTGGCTGTCAACATCTCCCCTTTTCTGTCGGTTCTGCTCTCGATCTACCAGTCGCTGGAGAGACTCTAAGTCTGTGCAATCTTTTACTACTCCACTAACATCAACCTGGGCTCCAATATGATATCGGATCTTGCCCCGACTGTCACATAGAGGGGCAACCATGAGGAGATTCACAAACGGTGAACCATCGCGGCGACTATATGCGTAAGTACTCGACGGCACTCGCTGGGAAGAGCGCTACCCACTAATTGAGGAACACCTCACAGTGCTCTTTACCATCTTGAACCGCTTCTCGAAGTCTTCGTACACTGAGTTGGTTTGTTTTAGGTCCCTGTAGAAACCGACAATTCCGCCCAATGGCATAGTTCAGGCCATACTGCGTGGTCCGGTTGAATTCTGATTCCCAACATTAGAGCTTCGGAATCAACGAAAAAGGCGGTCGGGTTTACCTTCAGAAACGAAGACTATTGGATTATCAGGTCTCGATGGATCGGTAACGCAAAAGACCTCGGCAAGACCTTCGGACGCCTCACGAAGATGTGGAGCTAGGGTTCCAGTTATTCGTTGGGAAATGCTTAGACTAACTATTTGTATGTACATCAACGTAATGTAGGCAGGGAGGTCTTCTCTAACCAAGACATCGAAGGATTGGGCAGCTTTCTCTTCAAGAACAGAATTGATGGTAGGGTTGGCTGGAGTTGTGGTGAAGCTATAGCTGGGTATCGGACTCAAGGCTTCAGCGATCGCGTTCGCGTACTTGATCGCCTTCAAGGCCTTCAGAGCGTCGAGGTAGTAGATAAGGATTGGGACAGACTGTGGGCGGTGAGTGCTCAAGAAGGCTGTGAAGCGCAACAGTAATGATGGATCGGAGAATATAGTCTCCAGGTGCTCGCGCGAGAAAAGCTGTTCCGACCGCATTTCGAGGGAGAAGATTCGATGACCCTCTTCTGGCGGAGCAACGAGGTCAAAGGAACCAGCAAGATCCCCAGGTAACGGCTGCATCTGATCCGAATCGTCCAAAACAGACTGTGTCTGCAGTGGCGGTAGCTCTGATGAAGTTCCCTGGGTTTCGTAGGTTTCGTGAGACATCGCCAGGGAAACGGGGGATGCGCTGCGGGATGCATAGTATGGCGGCGATTGAGGCATTGGCTCAGGGCCCCTCTGGCTACTAAGATGGTCAGCTGCTTGATGTTCATTATTGAACGCTTAACACCATTGAATTGCTGACCCTGGAGGTATTGGGACTTGTTTTAAATGCTGGTATAGGTCCGGCATTGATGGAGTTGTGTTTGCCTTCAGCCGAGAGGAGATGCTCGCGTTGCCTACGCTTGGGCGCCGTGATGAAGGCCAGTCGTGATTCTGAAAGTCTTGGACCTGTATTAGAGGCTGCTTTCCTCCGTTCGAACCATTGTCCCGGCTGAGAGGATGCTGAGCTGCTGCAACGTTCGGTTCGGTTCGACCTTGCGAACTATCGACATGGCGCATTGTTTGTGAGGATGGATGATGCCGTAGAGGCATGTGAATGGACGGCATGCTTCCACAAGCCGAGGAATTGGGAAGACGGGTCGGTGTTCACACGAAGGTTAATTCCATGGACCCAAATCCCACCGTAACGATAATAAGACAATTGGAGGGTCAGGGCTGACGAAAAAGCACTGAGGCACGAGTGGTAGGTATAGGTAGGAGGGTACTAGGTACCATGGTAACAGTACGTAGTTAAGGTAGGCAGGCGTGAGCCGTAATAGGGAGAAACACCAACGATAGTAACGAGGAAGGACATTGGTGGCATCGTCGATAGAAACAGAAAGAAGGACTCCAACGGTAAAGTAAGATTACTGTTACGGTAACGTACGTACAATTCGAGTACTTTCAAGATCGATGGGTGGACGATTATGGACTACCTAGGCAAGCAATTAACAATAACAATGATTCACCAGTTGGTAAATGATAATTTATGGACTGTAATAATAATGATGATAAAATGTACTGTAGTACTCCGTACGTACTACGGTATCTGGGGTAATTATTGTTAACGCAAAAGCCACAGTCAGGGATAATTTTCGCAGTGCTGACCAATCCATTCCCCTGTATTTGAAGATCGCGCTAACAATAATTTCCCCGGCAAGGTAGTAGAGGAGAGACTAAGGTATCGTACTACGAAGAAAAGGGAAAGGGGGAGGGGGCCCAGCAGTTAAGCATAAAATGGATTGAGGTACGGATACCCCGGCATGCATCGGTCTTACTCGGCACGCTCGGCAAGGGTAGTAGATGATCCATGCATCATTCGGAAAGTAGAAATGTGATGGAGATTGATGATTTCTGAATATGGACACGAGGAAGGCACGACCTGACCTTGAGGTATTCTACGGGAACCTGAAGTGGCCCTCCGTATCATATAAGAGGTAAGTGTATCCAGTACTGTACCCAAAGTGCTTTGAGGTATGTTTCGTTGTTACCCATACTTTTTCACAGGCATCAGTTATCGTTGCGTCTCTCTCGCATCATGCACGTAGGGAACGTCGAGGCTTCCAAGTTTGCAACATTACTAGAAACGGCCATAGAGCAATATTGTTATCACTATTGAATGCCCTGGTCCCATCCATCTTCCTGGAGTGTTTCCTTAACCAGCGCTAAGACTGTAAACCAACCAATTGTGCTGAAGATACCTATACACCACCAGGTAAGACTCCATGCAACTCCTGCGCTATGCGGTCAACATGTGTTTGAGAGCCTCTCTCGACTAAGCGTTTATTTCGCGTCATCAACTTCATCTTCAACTGTAGCCGCCTTCCCTTTACCCTTGGCATGTGGGCTTTTAGCTGCTGCTGTAGAGTATTGTGCTGCCCCATGTGACGGCGGCTCGCCACTAGCCCACCCAGCGGTTCTCCCGTGGCCGTTCTGTTCTCTCTCTTGGCCGTCACTGACTATCTTCGAGCCCGAACCCCACACGGGAAGGGTGTGTGGTTGGCGATCTTCAGAAAGGCGTTCCGGGTTCGAAGATGTCAGTTGGGGTATTATCTGTGACCCCTCGTGGCTACTGCTTTGCCCAGCCTGAGCGCCAATCGAACGCCCAGTCCCATTGGAGGTCGTTGGTGCTGATGGCGCTCGCTCGTTTGATAGTTGAGATGCGTTACCATGGGAAGAAGCCGTAATTACGTTTGGCAAGCCTTCTTCACCCAACGCCGTTGATGTTTGGAGACTCTGAGGCTCTGATTCGCGCTGCGACGAACGAGGGTCTGTAAGACGCGCGGCTGTTGGCTGCGGTGTATTACCGCCAATGTTTGCCTGAGGACTTGAACGAAAGGTAGGAGCCAGGTGTGCTGTAGAACCAGCTAAGTTGGCGCTACTTGGAAGCCTTTGAAGGGGCAGGACGGTCCAACCATCGGGAACCGTCACGCCAGGGGGCAGGTCCCGGTGTCCAGGTCCTAGAACTTGCTGTTGTTGATTGGAAGCAAAGATTTGAGGGGCGGAAATTGGTTGTGCACCTTGCACCATTGAGTTCTGTGGTCGATGTTGGTTTGCTGTAACTGTACCTGTGCTGATGGAAGCTCCTGAGTTCGCCTGTGCTATGCGAAGCCTTGCTAATTCACCTTGAAGGGCTCGTACCAAGAAAAGCTGATCGGCCTGTACTCTAAGTCCGTTGATCTCTTGCATCAATTGTTGTTCGACGTGATGGAGCTGTAATGGTACGTTTATCACACTAAAATTTGCGCTGGTCCGGCGATTTGCAGGAGCTTGTCGAAGAAACCCAAATACATTGCCTAGTCTTTGAAGGTCCCCGATTGCGGGAACAGGCGCTTGCTGATTATGCTGGGGCCGTTGGATGTCGCCCTGCTGCGCAAAGTCTTGACCAGCGTGTCTGGCTCCAAATGCCAAACGAAAGGGGCCAAATTGAAAGACATTCTGCGCCATAACTGGCTGTTGGGCTTCACCATGGCCTGCGCCGGGACCCTGTGGCTGCTCTGGATTAATTTGTGCCCTAGCATCCCGGGTTAGGGGGTTTGCGCCTTGAGGCCGACCTAGCGCATTTGGTATAAGAACAGGCCTTCGACATGTGGGACAGTTCTGCTGGCGCTCTAGCCAGCTACGTAGGCAAGCAAAGTGGAGGATATGACCACAAGGTAGCCTTTTAGGCCTTAAGCGCTCATCAACAGGAGGGGGAGTGGCAGCATTAAGCCCAGCAGCACCAGGTGGCTGGCCTGCTTGCTCTGTTGGCTGTCGCCAAGGCCTCATGTCCTCTCGACAGATGATACAGACATCCTCCCTTGCGACCTCAGCCGCCGTTGCGTCCGGGTATCGTGCGTTCATATCTTTAGTTGCTTGTCGATAGCGTACGAAGTCATTTATGCGCTTGTAGAATGATCGAATCGTCAAAGCTACGTCGCGGATAATATGAATGGGCATGCCGTAGAACATGCAGAGAACACAAAAGAATGTAAGGTATAGGACAAGCTTAAAGAAGTCTGAAAATAAGAGTTAGCGTGGAAGGTCTGGGGAAATGATCTTTGAACATGGCACCTGTAGTGAGATCTAAGTAGAAGACCCATCGTCCCTTCTCCTCCCAGCCAGGAACATCAATATCCAAGGCTTCAATATCATCCTGTGCGAGACTATCGCCAGTCAATGGTGTCGTGGACGAAGACCTTACCGAACCTAGCTGTTGCTGAGTCTGCTCCCGCTCTTCTCTTATCTGAGCGCGCCGTAAGCTCGTTTGGTTCTTGATTACGGCAGCTTCATGAAGAGATATGGTGTAGCGGGCTGCAGTCGATAGAGAGGTAATGGTAAGAACGGCAAACTCAAAGGCGAACATGACCATCATGTTGGGCCGCGCTTGAAGTAGGACAGTCTGAATGGAGTAGCGGAGCATATACACATCAAAGAGTGTCGAGACAACAAGGGAGAACGAGAGACGGGCATGGAATAGACGCGGGTTTGCGGGCGGCTGCTGCTCCAAAATGTCGACCCGACCTTCTCCAATCCAGCCCCAGACTTTACCAATCAACAGGCACACAAACATCACGAGAAACCACCCCCCAACTTCCTCCCTAAAAATCGTCATAGCGAGGCAGGTTTCCGTGATGGCAAACCATGCCTTTTCGTAGAGTTGCTCGACTTCTATGGGACGTAGGGGACCGTAGAATAATCTTTGCAGAGCAAGCATGGTAGTACAGACCCCAAGGAGTGCTAGGTTTGTCAAGATCTATGACACTGTAAGTAGGGCGATTATGCAGAGAAGTATAAGTAGATTTTACCATTAAGCACGCATTACTCTGCGCTAGGTAGACGCAGGCTGAGTAGAAATTTGCTCTTTGATGTAAGGCACGAACAATCACTCCGGTTGCCAGGGCCATAGAGGTCTGCCAGAGTGCCGGTGAGATATTAGTAACAGCTCACTTACGACGCAACGGACTGGGAAGAAATTACCCCAGCGTAAGCGTAGTACCTCATCCTCCACAGGAGCGAGAAAGTCTTCGCTCTATCAGATCGCTAATCATCGCATGGTTCCATTGCGATCATGATAGAAATTGTGCATGGAAAGAGAGAGTGCCCAATAACGAAATAGCCAGATATGGCGAAACAGATAGTACCCCGTAATGCCCAGGCGTTTAGTACACAAGCGCGTATGAGTAGATCATCCGCCGGCAAAGGAACTTCTACTTCAGTGACTTTACCCATGAATCTATCTATGTCTACTTTGGTACATATTGTCCGTTTGTAATTGATAATTTCCAGTCCTCCTAAACCTATGGTTAAGTAGCATGTTTACTGCCAGCCGATCGCAGACAGTCACCTATCTGTTAGGTGTTTGTCTGTTCTCCATTTCATTCTTGGTGTTCCTGAACTCCTCGGTTTCCTTCGTAATCACTGATTTGATAGGGGAAAGGCAAGGAGTGGGAAATGCTGTTGGTACACTGGGCTTTGCAGATGAGCTCGTGGTTTTAGTAGCGTGCCCGGTTTGGGGCATAATATCTGATCGCTGGCTTGGGGTCAGGCTTGTGAGTCTCCAGTAGTGCGTTGCACTAGAACGGTTCTGACGAAGTATGCAGGTTTGCGTGTTGGGCTATGCCATCGTTGGAGTGGCGTTGATGCTCTCTGTTCAGGCAAAGAATGTGTATCCACAACTACTGCTAGCGCGGCTGTTCTTCAGTATTGGAGGTTCGGCTACCGCGACAATGGTCACCGCAATTCTTCCCTCGATGTCGGCGCCTCGCAACAGGACGACTATAAATACACCTCCTGGGAATTCCCCGCAAGTTAACGGCCGTACTGTTACACCTTCCATATCCTCTGAGCTCACCATTACTCCCCAGAGACTGAACCACCAGGACTCCCAATTTCCGTCCAAGCAGGAACAGGCTTCTGCTTCATCGAATCCATCCCCCACACGTCTTGCAGGTTTTGTAGGCTTATTTACTGGCTGTGGTGCTCTCATAGCGTTGGGTCTTTTTCTTCCCTTGCCGGCCTGGTTCCAGAAAGCAGGTGTGGGACCCGGCCAAGCAGTGACCGATGCGTACTACATAGCGGGGGCTACAGCACTGGTGATATCAGTAGTATGTTCTTATGGTTTGCGAAATCTTCTTGGTGAGGAGGGCAAAGGATGGCGTGCCCTTGGAAAGGGTCGAGCATCCGGAGATACACCTTCCGGCACTGGCGGTGGCTCGTCTTCCTTGACTCCGCTGCTCGAAGCGGTCAGGCTCGGTTACCAAAGCCCTCTGCTAGGTCTCGGCTATCTCGGTGGATTTGTTGCACGTGCATCATCAGTTGGGATATCACTGTTCATTCCACTGTTCGTCAATGCACACTTCATCTCATCAGGTCTTTGCGATGAATTCCGAGGGGGGCCGGACGACATGAAAAGGCAATGTCGAAGAGCATATGTTCTTGCTGCTGAGCTTACTGGTGTCTCTCAGCTTGTAGCACTCCTTTTTGCCCCCGTATTTGGTTATCTAGGGGATCGATACCGCCGCCATAATATCCCACTCTTGATCGCAGCGCTGGCAGGTGTCTTCGGCTATTCTGCATTAGCCTCGCTCCAAAGCCCGGAGCCAACTGGCGTCCACGGCAGTCCGTGGGTATTTGTTATCGTAGCGTTGCTCGGAATTAGTCAGATTGGCGCCATAGTGTGCAGCCTCGGTCTTGTGGGGCGGGCTGTATTGGAGCCAGCACGGCTGTCTGGAATATCCGTGGCTGGAAACACACACCAAAGCATCAACAACACGTACGGCTCCATTGGAACTCCTCCCACCGCAGCTCGAGCCGTGCGCACGTCTAGCACATGTGCTGAGGATAACAGCAATACCGAAGAAACGAGAGGGCTACTCCACGACAAGGCCATGGACTCCCGATCTCGCCATCATTTGAAGGGCTCTATAGCTGGCATATACTCTCTTGCTGGTGGTTTCGGAATCATGCTCCTGACTAAACTAGGCGGATATCTTTTCGACAGGACGTCGCCGGTGGCTCCCTTCTACCTACTCTCTATTTTCAACGCTTCACTTTTTGTAGGGGTTGTTGCCTACGGTATCTCAGCCGCTGTGAAGGAACATTAATCCTCCCAAGCAAGCCGACTATATTATACCCTGCAATTGTGCCCATCTCCCAATCGCACAAGGACCATTTAGTTAGCCATACACGTACGGGGATATTAAAATCGTTGCCGGCACGATCAGAAATCCTAGTGTACAAAAGGCCACGGCTGCAGAAGTGGATCCAACGAGTTCTTCGTGGAGCATTGGATCTGCAGAGTACTCTGCCCCAATGCTAGAAAGCGTTGTGACCCGCCGCCTCATTATAACCTTGCAGCGAGGACTGACCTTAAGACAATCTGTCATATGCAACTGCTCCTCTAAAAGGTTAGCTTTGCCGTGTCTTGCGGCATGCTGTGGCCAGGAGCAATTCTGCGGATCGCAGAAATCATTCTGTTTCGGAAACCGTCAGAATCTACGATCCCTTGGGATTACGAAGTCCATACGCATTACGTTTCCTACACATGATGCTGTTGACTGTAAGGAAGCTTGCGCTTATGCTGGCACTGCCAAAGACATCTGAACATGGGCATATTGCTATCGGAAGATGTGGGAATAGTCTGATCAAACGAGCACTGAAGACATGGCTTCTTTTTATCTGCTTAATATCTGGCACCTACCTAACCCAAGGAAATTGGCTTACTTCACGTAAGCATAACTGGCAACCCAATTCTGCCTCAGATCACCAAGAGTTGGCGCTCCTATCTCTGCATGCCACAGTTAAGCTGTTATGATGCGAAATATCAAAAGCTTCCATTGGAGAGGGGTATGCTCCTACAGGGATTGAAGTTTGCTCTTTCTGAAATCACGAACAAACTTTCCTTGTAGATCTACCAATTGTTCACCGTATGAAAGCTAGTCGGAGACCTAGGCATGGGATGGTTTCGCATGAAGCCGCTCCCTTTCAGATATACCGCCCAAAGGAAGACTGGGGTGAATTTTCATTAAGTGAAGGGATGGCCGAAGAGGAGCAAAGCACCGAACCATTGTATACTATTATCTGCACAGCGCCCGAGGTCTGGAGTCATGGCCCCAACCAATGAAAGAACGCTGCGGTCACCATCAATCATGAGTATGTCCATTTATCTTCTCGGCTAGTTGGTATTTAGACGTATCCTGCCATCTCTTTATGTCGGTTTCCAATGTTGAAATGCTTCGCCTTGTCTTCGGGTCCAGAGAAAGGCTTGTTTGTGAAAATATCAAGATTGGTTCGACCCTCAGCATATCAGGAAACGACTGGCAATCCTCTTGGTTTATCCGGTCAGACTTTCACGCCGTCTAGCAATCATGTAGTAGCCGTGTCTATACAGACACCTCTTCCGTGCCAGGCTCATTGACGTCTGATGAAGCCTAAACGTCCACGAACCTTGATATTCTACCGTGCTATGTTGGAGGGTTTGTACCGCACCGATTCCACCTGATGCTGGTATTGAGCAGAATATCAAATCGATATCACTAAGCTAAGAGAAAAGCTCCGGCCTTACTACCAGCTGCAAGATCCCATAGCTCCTAAGCCTTGGTTTCACGTCGCGCAGCTGCAGTGCAGATGCCATCGCTTACACACTTTTCCCGGTATACCATGCTTGCCACATCTCCTTGACCTTGTGCAGTGCCTGCTTCACCGCCTCGAGTTCGTCCACTAACGCTGCCTTTCCAAGGTGTCAATAGAACCTGTGCGTCCTACTGCGCCCGCTACTCCCACTCCGTACTCTTTGAGCGGAGTTCTGCATGCCTGCTTAGGGAATGCTCACTAGACTCTTCTGGCTGGGCGGTCACGGCTCTTTCTTGATTGGAGCTCTGCCTTGACACCTGAGCGGATCATCGAGTTAGTATTACTTAGGCGTGTTGATTACAGAACCCTGCCAGTAACTCCAGCATTGAATTGGAGCCAGAACTTTGGATTTTGCATGTGCCAATGTCCTCTATTCGGTATGGCCCATTTTGTTCCGAAGTGGAGATGAGATCCCGACTCTTTTCTGAACTTAACTTCGAGCTCCAGCGTGTACTACATCATAATGCAATGGATGTAGGCCATGTTGGAGGCGAGGATCGATGCTCTTCGCTTGTGACGATCCCAGGACTTGGCGTTGTTAGTGATACGTACTACAGTCCACAGGCGACGATGGACCGGTGGCAAGCTCACAAGCATATGAAAGCTCTTCCTGGCGGCCAATCTAGACCGATAAGTTGGTCGGCGGTCTGCGAAGATTTATGGGAATCTCAAGCTGTCCACGTAAGCCACATCAGTTCCAACTACGACTCTGCCGTCGATATTGGCTGCACCAACGAGTCCGACACTCAGGAACATGACTTTCCATCTGTAGGATTTGATGGCAGCCCGATTCGAAACCAGAGATTTCAGTATGATCTACCAGACTCCTCAACGTTTCGACCACCCTTTGTTCAAAGTCTAGACCAGGCCGCATGTGACACCGCTGGAGACAGCTCTTGGCCAATTGGCGGATGGTATTCAGATGTGAAAGCAATGTCCTCGGCGGGGCATAGCTCGCCATGCTTTTCACGCTTTTCGCATTCTACTTCGGACGATATCTCCACGAACTCTGGATTTGTTAATTATTGTACACAACAGACTCCAGTGAATCAGTCGACAGCGTCCATAGAGCTTCACCTAACAGGTCTCGCGGGCTATGCTACCTATCCATCCAACCCACCATCCGCAAGCTGGTCCCTTGGTACCATGGATCAAGGTTACCAATCTTGTGGCAACAGCGTCTCCGATACGTCGGAGTCGCCGCGCCAAGCAAAGGATGAATTTTTGGTACAATCGAAGCAAGCTGGAATGTCTTACCGGGAAATTCGAGTCAAGGGCCAGTTCAAGGAAGCCGAGTCTACATTGCGTGGGAGGTACCGGACCTTGACAAAATGTAGAGAGCATCGGGTAAGGAAGCCACAATGGCACGCAAAAGATGTAAGTCCCCTCGGTCTTGACCCTCCTTGACCCATCGCCGTTGGGCTTAATGGATCCTGACCATAGTCCAGATCCAACTCCTCCGCCAAGCTGTGGTTCAGGTCAGTGCGAGGTCCAAAAACCTCGGAGTACGGCAGCCATCGCTAGGCATTGATGCCAGTTTGGGATTAATACGGTCCTCAAAGATCTCATGGAAGCAAGTTGCCGAGTATATTTCGCTTCACGACGGCACGTATCACTTCGGAAACGCAACTTGCCGGAAGAAATGGGATGAGATCAAAGATTCCTTGTGAGAAAACTCGTTCAGAAACTTAGCACGCGACGAGAAACCACACTAGCCTTCGTTATTAACTGACTTCCTGGCCTACGAACCTTATATCATATGCTAGAAACCTAGGTGTTGTATGTAAGCGAACTGTTTTCTTGTCTTACGTCAAAGCAGAGTACAGACATCGTCAGATGGTCAACCTCGAACGACGCGTTGGGAGAGAGGAGGGAACATTGCTAGAACCTTTATTTCAGCCTCCGCCAGGATATCTCATCCGGTGAAGGGATGAGGTAGTTGCTGAGACTATGCAAGGCGTCACAGATCTTGAGCAGAGAGGTTGAGTAATTCAGTTCATCGTCTTGCAAAGCTCATACGGATTGTTAGGATGCATAATTACCAAATACGCTTGAGTAACGGCTCCGAGTGCAAGCAGCAGCAATCTTGCAATCAACCATGGAAGGGCCCTCGTGGAGCACTACAACCTCGAGAACGAGTGGGCCGGGCGTAACACATCATCCGAGTAAAATCTATCATGAAACCGCGATCTGTGCCCTGCCAATCCCAAAGAATTTTACAATTGACACCATGACGGTGGCTTACCACCAACATTTGCCCTTGGTCGTAATTTCCAGCCTCCTACTGAGATGAACATCATGCATATGTAGCAGGTCATCTGTAACGCTTCTTTGTAGCTCAAATTGAAAAGCAATGTGCTGAACAATATATGGGTAGATTAAAGGCCAAGTGTACTCGGCAAAGTAGGTAGGTATCGTACGTCAGCGACAAATACCATAAGGTGGAGGTGGGAACTTCCCCCACTGCATTTCCCCAAACCCAATGTCGCCTGTCACATTACCAGCCATCATCTCGCCAGCACTTCTTTCCTCTATTCGCTCCTGCCCATATCTTCCTTACCACTCTTGGTATTTTATAACCGGAGTCACTTTGTCTGTACTGAATCGGCCCGACGAGATCCCAATTGTATTTGACTATGCCATTGAAAGAGGAGGGGGAAGCTCAGACGTTAAGCCAGAGCATGCCGAGCGATTGGAAATCGCTCGGAAAATGAGGGAGGCGTTGGTGAAAGCTGCGCCGATTGGAGGACTACCCAAGGTATCTACAACGAGGACATGTACGAATGCAACGACTGATGGCTTGCATGTACATCCAGGCAATCAACGCCTTGTTCGCGCTGAAAGGCGCAACGCCGCCAGTACTTCTCGATGAACCGCTAGGCTATTCCCCCACCGCCCGAGCAGTGGAGGTTTACGATATTCCATCATCAACCATCCTGCACCGTGGGCAAACCTTCTTTGACAAGATCTATGGCAAAGTCTCGAAGCGGGTAATGGGCCAGATGGATCGATCCGGCACGGAAGATTTGGGCATAACGGCCCGGTTGATGTATGGCTATATTCTTTCCAATACAAGTGTTTTGACTGCCGCCGAGAGCAGTTATGTCCTATTGGCAGGGTTGATTCCACAAGATGTGGGTAAATCGGTCATGCCTGCATATACCGCACCGGATCCCAGCAACTGAGCTGACGGGTTGCCACAGGTCAATCCGCAATTAAAAGGGCATCTCAAGGGCGCCCTCAACAATGGTGCTACGGTTGAGGAAGTCAAGGCAGTGCGGGAGGTCGTAATACGGATATGCGAGGCTTCCGGGATGGCGCGATTAGGGGAGACTGTCCCAGGCGGATGGGGTTGGAGAGGTGAAGTTGCTAATCTATGAGCTGGCTTTACAAATTAAAGAGACCTCCTGTTGACCAACGACAAGCGTCCGATCTCCCACTTGAACTTTTTGGTGCTGTATGACAAACGCCGAAAGACTGCCAGTAGCCCGGAGGCCAGGCTTGGAGACACTTGGGTTGGCCTTCGATCTGAACGTTGATACTCCTACATCTGTCGAAGCTATGTACATAGTATCGAAAGAGGTCCCAAATCCAAGCGGCCAGGTAATCCTGGTTATGGAAAAGTTTAAGTATAAGCGGTCGCTGGAATCGAAGTTCTAGCTCAAATCGGTGGACCAGCAATGGGGGACAAAAGATAAAATATCATTCGTTTCTAGAGGCGAAAAGTTAATAGGAGAGCTTTTCTAGCCGTCATCGCGTGTTGCATCTTGCAAGTAGTGGTGGTGGGCAGTGAAGCCCTACGGCTGTAGGTCATTCTTCCTATGTGGACTGGTTTGCGCTTTCAAGCCCCAACCGGGGCATGCTTGCCACAAACGGTTCGTACAAGGCTGAGTCTTGCCAGGCTGATGTTCTACTCGCTACCTACCTTACGGACCATGCATGGGTTGTTGCACAGGAGTTTCTTTCTGATCCAGTCATCTAGATCAACGTATCGTAGTACTGTAGATGCGCAAAGCCAATCGATGGCGTATTACTGGTTGTTATCCGTACACAGAGCACGGATTATGGCAGAAGCATCGAGTCAGATTCACAAGTACGAACGGGGAACTTCCCCTCGAAGTGGCGGATTTCCGATCAATCGTAGGACGACAGAACACCAAGCGCTGGTACAGTGGTAGTCCGGCAACGAGAAGCACAATTTTCATCGGTCGACGTACACAATGGTTGAGACAGTTGAACTCCATGATGCAGCGTGGTAGATTGCAGATTGGCACTCGGAAGGTAAGATTACATTGATTGGCTTTCCTGCTTCATCCCTATGATAAGGCTGGAAGCTAGCCAGATGTTTCACTTAGGGGTCAGGGTCATCATGACAGCGTATCACTGTGTATGTACCTTAAAAAGGGCTTGACTCCCAAGTCCCAACTCCCCCCAAGTCATAAGCCCCCAAGTCGCAAGCCCCAAGTTCAAGGGCCAAGAATATCGGTTCGGCACGCCGAAATCCGAAATGCCCTATCAAGCGGAGCGCAGCGGCAGGTCCCACCAAGTGGGAGTAAGTAAAGGTACTTTACTGATGTACGGTATCTTATCTACCTACTGTACAGTCAGTCTCTGAGGCATATTATTAATTGTTTACTCGCAAGCACCGGCGGTGAATCTGTTGTCCCATTGACCGATCCACTACCACCTGGTAATAATAAGGTATTCTATGTTCGGGGCGAAGAAGCAGAATTGGTGCTACTCGACCACGGGCCCACGGAGAGAAAGAGAGAGAGAGAGAGGCTGCGTTAACTTAATAATCCGTCCGGAGTACAGAGCACACAGTGTGGAATTGGATTTCCGAAAATGCGCATCAGAATTCGTGTTGCTACAGTGCCTAATAGAAGGAGCCAGATGGGCGATGGCATTGTAGCAAATCACGGTCAGAGGACGCAGCCCACCAGGGAATGATTGAAACACATGAAAAGTTACTTCGAAGTATGTGCCACGCCCTTACAGGATTATCCCCTTTGAGTTCGATCAGCCCTACACGTTGGATGTGTCAGGGCGACGGGTACGAAGTCGGTTCTGACCCGCCAGAAGGGTTAAGGTACCTTACTACTCCGTACTGGAACGCGATCGACACGGAAGAGAAAAGGATGGCACGTGGGAGAGTATCAGGCTAGATTACTTAATTAGGTACTTAGGGCTATTGGAACTGGATTAGGGCCCCATGATTGGGCAGAGCCTTCACGCCGGCCAGCACATCATCATCTCCCAGCAATCCGTATGCGGTAACCCAAGTCCGACAGCACTTGGTCTCCCTGTCGTCTGTAAGGCGAGCGCGAGAATCTTGCTACACCAGACCCGAACCCCATACCGCCAAACGACTGGTGGTCTGATTGATCAGCTAGCGATTCACTGAAAGGGCCATACAGATGAAACGTCGATGACGTGAAGAGGAGAAACCGAACAATCGACATCGACTACAGTAGCAGTAGTGGTTACTTCCGTAGTGCTGTCTTTATTCCACGATTTTGCTAATGAGCTGTCAGATTCCTAGCTTCGAGCGTGTTTGGCGCGGTAAATGCCACACCAATCATTTGACGAAAACCAGTGCAGAACCATTGACTGCATCCTCACAGCATTCAGTGTCACCGTGAACTATCACTTGCATTGCAAGCGGTGTGAACAGTCGGAGTCAACAAAATATTCTTGAGAATCACTCGGTTGTCGCACACTGACTGACACACACACTTTGCTCTCGTTCGATAATCTGCAATCCTTGCCGCGACTACTAGGTACCTAGTAAAAGGTACCTGGGCTTGATGCAGGTAGGGTTAGTAACACATCCAGAGTGCAGCAGGCACACTGCGGCACTGCCGCCAAAACACTTCTGGTCGTTCCTGGAGACGAACCCAAGGATATGGTTCGATCCATGGGAGCCAGGATGTGCCATCATCACACGTGGCAGCTCGACAGCAGGAATGAAACATGCATGGGTTACATTCGCGGTTCCTTCAAGATCATCATTGTGTTTCACAGTCTTATATACGGACTCCGTTGTCATCATTATGTTGCAACAGTTATTCCTGAACCCCAGGTACTTTGGTCTTCGAATCTTCGTTTTCGCACAACGAGGCTCTCTTCTCCATGCCTCCATGGTACTTTATTTGGCGCGCCACGCTCAGACTCGAGGTGCACTGCAGGTTTTGGCGGTAGGGACATACTACTAGCTAGCATTGATTCCCGAAATAGTGGCATCCATGGATCTCTGCAGATTCTCCCCTGTCTCCATGCAGAGTAACTCAGCCTTGCAATGCCCCCATGTCCGCTCGCCGTAGCCACGGCTTCTTGATCGCTGATTGGACGAGCCACCAAAGGACCACTAACTGTATCCGGAACCAAGAAGCGGATTCCGCCGAAAGAGGAATGGCGCCATGGCTGCCTCACTGCAAGGCTTTCTCGGCTTTTTCTGCTTCACCGCTCACCTTTCCACTGCGAAACGCCGAGATAAAGAAAGTACTTTACCGAACCAGCCAAGGTACTGCACCGGACTCGCCGACTGCGGTCGCAAAGCAAGTCATGGGAATCATGGGGATCATAGGAGAGGGGGAACGAGTGGGAACAACAATGTTCATAATGCTTGGGTATAATAATAATCATCGTTGTTTTGCGACTAAGGTAAGTTAGGGCGACGACTCGATCGGATACAAATCTCCCCCCGTCGTTCGTCCGACAGTTGCTGAACCGTCCACTAAGATAGGACCAACAGAATCATTGAGACAAATATCAACCATCAGCGAAGTCAGAAAACAGTGCGTACAGTACCTGCTAGCAGCGATTGCGGTTACTGTGACTACGTACTACTGTCATTGTTCTTATTGTTATTCTTGTAATTAATTGTCGGTGATTAATGGGCGGTCGGTCGACGGAAATGTTTCCATTTGCGGGACCCTGTCAGTGCATTGCAGCGTGCATAGGGCGAGCCATCCACGTCCCCCCCAAGCGAAGAAATCAACGCTACTTTACCCATTCTGACCGGAAAGATGCCTCAAGGATGCTTGTCCCAAGGGGGTGGGCTGCGCAATAATGCAGGTGCTCGTCAGTCGAGTCAATTATCTCCTACTAAGATCGAGAGCCATGCTGGATCATGCTCGTGGATGGCCTGTTCCGAAGCAACTAAGAGATCATTATTACTCCTCCTCCTCCTCATCCTGGCTCCAACCTCACATCGCACATATACTCGAACACAGCCCCCAACTTGTTCCCAAACTCTCTTCCAACATTAATACTCAACTGCTCCTGGCCTTACTCGTCCTTCTTCCTTGCCTTGGAAGGCTGATGATCCACTGCCCTAATCCTCCATCAATATCTTCCTTCCACCTGCGACTCCAAGCAAGCGCTTTACCCCTCTCCCTCCATTGCCGAGAGACGCTCCTCGCAGACTAAGGCTGTCGTCGACAACCAAAGATCTTCGGATTTTGTCGCCCGAGGCATTGCTCCGTGACGCCTGCTCACCTCGATCATTTGCAGGTACCCGCGCCGTGCCTCCGCTATCACCTTATCACTGTGCTAACTCTTCTACAGATAGCAAAAAGGACTGCTCTGAAGTACCATCACCGCCTCAGGCCCAAAATTACCGTCCGAGGGCATGGCTTTGGTCCGCGACAGCTTCAGTGATTTCGTGCTCTTCCCAAGAGATCCTTCCTCGTACTTGGACATGCTGGACCCGAGAGGCGACAGCGACTTCGACGGGCTCCACTACAACACCCAAACAACCTCCAACATGCAGCAACCATTCTCGGACCTAGCAAACACATCCTATGACCATTACCCACCGGCCCTGGCATACTCGTCTGGATCTTCATCCTACCATGGCGCTCCTCAATTTGTCCTCGATGCACCAAAGGGGGACGCAAAGCAGGAACCAAAGCGATGGACTCCATCAGGATCACCCTCGCCGTCCACATCACAGCCCTATGACCACCCTCCTTCAGCGGTATCATCCGTCTCGGGTGCGTCTGGTCAGAGCACAGCGTCTTCGGCAGTAGGGTCACCTTACTCTCATGCCACCCAAGTTATCCCCGGTCAAGAACATTGGACCGATTCACACCTCGGATTAGGTATCGCGGCTGGGATGTTTCATAATGATCGTTTTGGGAACGATATCTTTCCAACGACGAGTATAGACCACGATTTAACGTTTGAAGACTGCAAATACCCCAGCGGTTTTGTTGGTAAGTCTGGGGACACTTCTCCGTCATCAATTTCTACCAGTCACTCGAACGCTTCTGCGATCTCTTCTTCTCCGTCTTCGCATCATCCCATCTCTACTTTTCATTTTCCACAGTTGGCACTAGATACTTCTGTGGCCACACGGAATGTTACGATAGATACAATCTTAGAAGAGGTCAACAGTGGCATCAGTGCCTCTCCGCATTTAGTCTCTCCAGCCTCAGCAGTATCGACAAATGCTTCTCCTATAGTTCCTCGTGGGACGCATCCGGTCTCTCGTGCCCGACACACGGCAGGCTCTTTCAAGGCTCCTACCACGCCGGCTTCTGCCATGTCTTCATTCGCTCCGCGTGGCTTTTCTCCTCCAGCTTCGCGCCAGTGCCATCCTCGCAGGCACTCCACCGCTGTTTGTGGTGAGGCGAACGTACAAAGAAGCCCACCAGCATCCTTTCGGCGATTCCATCCATATAGCCGGCCAACACCATCTCCGGTTTCATCTAATCAGTCTCATAATAACCAATCACAACCTCCTTTCTTTAGTCAAAGTAGCGGCAGATATATTGCTCCACTCGAGTCATCTTGTTGGTTTTCCTTGGTTGTCATCCTCATTCCTCCCTTATGTCTAGCATCTTCTTCATGCCGATGCTTTTGTTTTCTTCTGATCAACAATATTCTCATGTTCGTATGACTGAGGCTGACAGCTTATTGCTATAGATCCTTCTCTTATCCAACCCTTTGATGCGCCCATTGTGCAAAACGGTACCATGGCACCCTACACAGGAGCAATCCATGCATTCCACCTTCCATCGCAGACTTTTCAGCCTCCTTCACCAGCACCGTCAGATGTGTCCAGCCAAGAATCGCACCGGCCAGGATCTACGAGGATCAGGAGCGGTACTGCATCTCCGTTTCTACGTACTGCATCCTATCAGCCATACCCACAAGGATCAGAGGCACGCAGACTCTCAATAGCTTCCAATTTCTCACGCAATTCGCAGGACAGCCCACGATCGACCAGCATTGGATTCGACGAAGATGGTAGGGAAAGGGGCCGTTGTCCAAACATTGACTGTGGCAGGCTGTTCAAGGACCTGAAGGCGCACATGCTTACCCATCAGTCGGAAAGGCCTGAAAAATGTCCGATTGTGACATGCGACTACCATCAAAAGGGCTTTGCCCGCAAGTACGATAAGAATCGACATACCCTGACCCATTACAAGGGCAACATGGTGTGCGGATTCTGCCCGGGATCGGGCTCGGCTGCCGAGAAGAGTTTCAATCGCGCTGACGTCTTCAAGCGTCATTTAACCTCTGTGCATGGAGTGGAGCAAACCCCTCCGAATAGTCGTAAGAAGAGTCCTACTGCTGCGTCTGTTAGAAAGATCTCCAATCACCCTCCCGACGTCACTGGCAGATGCTCGACCTGCTCGGCCATGTTCAATAACGCACAAGAGTTCTACGAGCATCTGGACGATTGTGTCCTTCGCGTCGTCCAGCAAGAAGAACCCAGCGAAGCCATCAATGAGCAACATTTGACTGGAATAGCCAACGATCCAGCAGTTCGAGAGACTTTGGAACGCCACATGCTCCCCGTAGATTCAGATCATGCTCCCTTAGACGCTGCGACCTTCGGTGAGGAAGAAGTTAGTGGTGACGTCAAAGACGATGGCTCCGAGAGCTGGACTAGTTCGTCCAAGGCCAGCACCCGTTCGGGCAAGGGCACCATCAAGTCCCACACTCGGAATCCATGTTGACAATCAGCACATGCCCAAGGTGGCGCTTCGCACGTCGGGGGTGGAAGCTCCATCATGAAAGCCAACCGTACGGGAGTGGCTGCTAAAGGTCGTGGTATGACTCTTTCCAAGGGGGCCGCCCCCTTGGTCGGCAAGGGCCGAAAGAAAAGAAAGCATTATCCAGTGTCATGGGGTTGCTCTACAGAAAAGATGAAGATGAAGAAAAGGGTATTGTGCGTATATGATGGGTCACGACGTCTTTGGAAGGACGACATGATGCTGAACAGTGAATTTGAAGTCCGCATGCGCCTGGGCGACGGCGAATCCTACGTAACGGACTTGGATGTTGAGACGGTCAAGCGAGCGGAAGCCTTACACAACGCAACGGAGGAAGAGAAAGGACCTTGGGTTCAAGGGAACGATGTGGACATCCAACAATTAATGTCTTGAAGATTTAATGATGTGCTTGTACCTGTATCAATATTGTAATATCGGCTTGGATGGGTGGGGCGCTGACTTCCTCGAGCGTATTGATTTGAAATGGATTGGATCTTGACGAGCTTACGGCTGTCACGATGGATATGGAATTTTGGGCACAAACATCGAAAAAGGGTTGTGGAACAGCGACTGGATTAACTTCTTTCCGCTCAGCGTCTACTTGGAGCGATGATGGGATGCTTGCTAAAGGTGCTGGACACTTACTGTCGATTGTCGATTCAAGGTAGTTGAACCACTTGGTATGGACAACCGAACACTAAGCTAAGATCTTGTTTGATACGCCTTCTATTACTGGGGCCAACTTGATCCCATCGACTGCTTTTAACTAATGTCAAATCTACCTTCAATCACGTGACTCTAATCCTCAAACACGTCGCGCCGAAGTCGCGCTACGCGTTAATCATTTAATGAACCCGCTCACAATATAATATTTTATTATTCTTTCATCGCCATCACAGTGTAGTAGGATGACCCGACAAGAATTTAACCGTATCGATCCCAAGCGGAGAAGTACCATTGATCACAAGAAAAAGCAGTTCGCAACACCACTTTACAAGCAGCAGGAATATCCTCACCGCTTGAACCTCTACGAAACCCCACCAACAGCGGAGATTACGCTCGAGCAATTTGAACAATGGGCGATTGATAGATTGAGAAGTACTAGTGACCGCAAAACTGCTTCCAGAGCGCTTCCAAGTTGATACTCAACAGTTCTCGCGGAGATCGAAGCATGCTCTTTCCGAAATAAATCTCCCACCGAGACCACGGCGCACATGCTACCTCTTCTACAAAAGTGGCTTCCTCTTTTCTCAAACACGTCGTCTTCTGTTGGCTGTCGGGATGAACGACTCAAGCTGGAACGACAGAAAGACCACTACTCACATTTCATACTCCGGCTTGCTTTCTCCTCCACCGAAGATCTACGACGGCGATTCGCGCGCGTTGAAGGCGCCTTGTTCAAGCTCCGCTTTCAGAACGATGACGCCAAAGAACGACAGGCTTTCGTCGAGTCGTTGAGCCTGGACTGGGAAGTCGTCTCGGAGCAGGAAAAACAAAGCTTAGCGGCGGATCTTCTTAATGCAACACCAGGCTTGAAGCGGCAAGAGATGGAGGAAGGAGTTTGGTTCAAAGTGGACCTCGAAACCGTGCCAGAACTTGTCGAAGGCCGCCGAGTCTTTTTGAAGGCTGGCAAGGCTTACGTGCCGGTGAGAGAGCAGATGAGCATGGTACTTGCTGGTTTCAGCGCGAAAATCGACCAAGGAATGGAGGTTCGTGAATGCTTCATGCTCAGCATAGTGATGAGCTAAGATCTCTGATAGCTCACTGCCCGGGCTTTACCTCGTCTTGACGAGGATGATCGCCTCACACCGATCCTCAATCATCTCTCAAAGAACTTCTCTACCCCAGATTCCACAATCTCAGACTCGGACACCGCATTGCCTGGCGCGCCCATTAATGCCTCTTCCATCGACACCTTGTCCCAACAGTTTCCCCTTTGCATGCGCAGTCTGCACATGACGCTGCGGAAGAATAGCCATCTGAAGCACTTCGGTCGTCTCCAGTACACGCTTTTCCTCAAAGGCATTGGGCTTTCCATGGAGGACTGTCTCATATTTTGGCGCCAGTCTTTCAAGTTCAAGACAGATGACGAGTTCAACAAAGACTATAAATACAACATTCGCCACACGTACGGCGATGTCGGTGGTGACGCTACTCGCCGGGGTCGAGGCTATTCCCCGTTCTCGTGCCAGAAGATCCTGACAGAACACCCCCCGGGTAGCGGAGAGAGTCATGGGTGCCCATATCGCCATTTCAATGTCGACAACCTGACCTCGCTACTGCAACAGACGGGCGTTGACGATCGCGATGTGTTGCGAGGGGTGAAGGACGACGTAGAAAAGAAGAGGTATCACATTGCGTGTAATCGAGTTTTCGAGTGGGCACACAAGCGCGATATTCGACGGGTGAAGGAAGATGGGTCATGGGGGGCTGCCGACCTGGATACCATTGTCCATCCTAATACATACTTCAAGAGGAGCTATCTTATGAAGCAGAAAGCTAGGGTAGCAGGAAGCCAGGATGACGGAATGGAATGATAGGAACGGGTATTGTATGCTTTGAATATCACGGTGTCGAAGGCGTCTTGTAACGAGGGCTAAGCTGGGTATACGCCCTACGTTTAGCAGGAGGTGACCTAAGGGACTAAGGTTTGGGTTTGGATAGTGCGCAGTTCCGATCATACTTTTATCTCTCTTGCTGCCGAAACAATGTAGCGTGGGTGGCCCAGGTGGGTAGCATCAATTTCTAGGATGACCGTCGGAAACCACTAGCCTGGCGAGGAAGGCATCGTTGGCGTGCCAGCAAGGGTCCAAATGTGAAGAATCGTAGAAACAAGGAAACGCATGACTTCCGCTCTTGTGTATATGTTGTATGACTTATCCCGTTGTCGCATCTGCAATAGAAAATCCATTAGAACAAAGACGACAGCACCTTGATAGAACCATGATGAATGATTGAATTCTTGAGACTTTCCTCGAGCGATATGCCGAAACTGGATGCAGCGAAAGACATCTTCCCAAGCGCTGCTTTCGACCCGTCCAATATCCCCGACTTCGATACTGAATTCATACATCAAGATGACGTTGACGCGTTCGCGAAAGCTCTAAATGCGCCAGAAAGCTCTCCGGTCACAGCTCTCAATGACTGGCGCCCCATACACCAACGTGTACGGCGGAGAGGTGCCCGAGCCCGCAAGAAGATATCAAAGAGAAGCAAAGACGAGACGAGGGAAGGCTTTGTGTACAGTGTCCTGAAGTGGCCCTTGCTATTGCTGGTTCTGGGGTGGATCATCGTCCTGGCCATATCTTACCTAGCCACCAGACTCTACGTTTACGGCTACGAGCATTTCTTCACGTGGAGAGGGCGGAGACAAGATCTGCGGCGGAGCCTGCGATTGAAAACCAGTTTCGAGGATTGGAGACGTGCGGCCAAAGAACTTGACAAGCATCTTGGCAACGAGCAGTGGAAAGAGACGGACGATTACGCATTCTATGATTATACTACCGTGAGGAAAGTCAAGGACCAATTGCAGGCCGGTCGAGCACGAGCAAGTCTACAAGAGCAAACCTGCGGCGATTCGATGAGGGAATCCATCGATCAATTAAGAAGGCTCGTTGAAAATTGCGTCAAGAACAATTTCGTAGGGGTAGAGAACCCACGGCTGTACAGCGAGACGTACTATGGAACCAAGAACCTCGCTCAATGTTTCATTGACGAGCTCCATGCCTCCCTAGCTTTTGTACTACGCTCGCCCCAACTCAGCCAGGTAGATAAATATGCCTTCGCCAAACACCTCCATACCAATTTCGGACGCACAGCATTATGCCTCTCTGGCGGTGCCAGTTTTGCATGGTATCATTTCGGTGTGGTGAAGGCTCTTCTCGATGCTTCTTTACTCCCAGACGTCATCACGGGCACGTCCGGAGGAGCTCTTGTAGCCGCTCTAACAAGCACGAGAACGAACGAGGAGCTCCACCAAATCCTAGTGCCAGCCCTGGCATACCACATGCAAGCCTGTGATGAGCCTCTCCGTACTTGGGTATCCCGTTGGTGGAGGACGGGGGCGCGCTTTGATTCCTTGGCATGGGCAAAGCATGCGGCTTGGTTCTGTCGAGGGAGTACGACGTTCCGAGAGGCATACGAGCGTACCGGCCGGACACTTAATGTCTCGTGTGTTCCCTCGGACCCGCATTCCCCTACCATACTGGTCAACTATCTTACCGCCCCGGACTGCGTAATCTGGAGCGCCGTCTTAGCTTCGGCGGCCGTCCCTGCCATACTTAATGCCGTTGTACTGATGATTAAGACTCGTGATGGCGCTTTAGCGCCCTGGTCGTTCGGTAACAAGTGGAAGGATGGCAGTTTACGAACAGACATCCCCTTGAAAGCACTGAACCTCCATTTTAACGTGAACTTCAGTCTAGTCAGCCAAGTTAATCCGCACATCAACCTCTTCTTCTTCTCTTCCCGTGGGAGTGTAGGTCGTCCGGTCACGCATCGGAAAGGTCGTGGCTGGCGTGGTGGTTACATCGGCAGCGCCCTAGAAACGTATCTGAAGCTAGATTTGCAGAAATCCGTCAAGGTCCTCCGGCACCTGGAGCTCCTACCTCGTCCGTTGGGCCAGGATTGGTCGGTAATATGGCTCCAGCAGTTTAGCGGGACGATCACGGTATGGCCAAAGAGTCGCATCAGTGACTTCTACTATATTCTCTCCGATCCCACGCCCCAGAGACTGGCCAGGATGATCCAAGCCGGTCAGTTGTCGACTTTTCCGAAATTGCTCTTCTTGTCGAACCGGATGAAGATTGAACGTCTGATTGAAGAGGGCCTATTGCTGGGAAGGCAAGGCGAGGAGAACCCTGACAGCACGACCGGTAGAGATGATGAAAGCTTCCATCTGCACGCCCAAGAAATGAGAAATGGCGCTGGCGGCTCTTCGGGAGATGAACGGCCTTTGTTGGAGCATGAAGACCGGCGGTCGAGTATAATACAGGAGATAAAGCGGCAAAGCGGGGTGTTTTTTGATAACTACGATGATGCTGAGGGCGATACCAGTGCTACGGAAGACGAGATTACCGACGAGCCGGCAAAGGTATACTAATTTTTCAAGATGGTGAGATGCACTCTGCTTATGGTAGACACGACGTTACGGGGGCCATGACTAGATCAAACAATGGTGCGGGCATCAATAGCAGCCTCAAATATAAGGCACACAAGCGGGAAAACCTAGGAACAGGGAAAGCTCCAAGCTGAAAACCACCCCAAGCTGCAAAATTCAAGGCGAGAGATCGCCTGGTGGCCGTGGGAGGTACAGAATCTGTAGACCCAATAAAATGCTGAAATTCTTAGAGAGCACTTGTCGCTTCCAGGCAACTTGTCGTCCAATGTCTTTTTCAATTGATCGTGGCTATGCTTATCAGCATGTGGTGTTACTTCAGGTTGATTCAGCAAGCTACATATGTGCTTGTTTACCTTATGTTTTAGAAGAAGAAGAATATACTTCGTTGTCACTAGTACTTTACAAGCGGACCTATTGATCCGAGGTGGCTCCCTTATATTCTATATGTACGTTTTCCAAGGGGTTTCACGTATTCGTCGGCCCAATCCTTCTTATCACAAAAGCTTTGCAATTGAGCTTGAACCAATGAATACCAGTTCAAGATATATTTCTAAGAAAACCAGTTATAATTTCCTGAGTTTCTGCCTCCCCCTAGTGATGATATTCCTTGCCACGGCGAGACTATCCTGAAGCATGGCTCAATGAAAGGCTCTCAATGACTAGCTGATATCTTTGCGTTTCCTGGTATCGAGAACGCACTTCATTTGCGAGTCACTACCTGGCAGTACCTTAGTGATGATCATCCAGCAGTCGTTTTAAGGTTCAAACTACGATTGGTTGTTTCACCCAAGGAGGGAACTAGAAGAAAGACTACGGACACGGTGTGACTGGGACGAATCGATGTAAAACATCACCAATGCACACAAAAGGCAATCAGAGCTGAAAGGGTCTGGAGGACGAGAGCCATGTTGCTGAAAGATCTGATAAAGGGATTGACGCTTGATCCCTTAAACCCTTCCATCTACTGTAGCATGACATGCATGCATAGGTGCATATTACCGCTGCTATGTCACTCCACTACCGTTTCCTCGCTGTGAAACTCCGGTCTGCCACCATGATAAGCGAGCAATTGGTTCATGCATGGAAGCGTGATCAAAGGTAGAAGAGACGATGTAGAGTTGGTTTTTTGAGCCGGTTCGATCGAATGTATCTAGCAGTCTCGTCCCGAGACTCGTGAGGTATCGTGACGATGAACAAAAATGCATCAATCATCACGAATGCGTTTAGCGTCATAGGATCGAAGGTTAAAGTATGTACCTGAAGCATATGCAACCACTTTAACGGGCCTACTCAAAACCCATGTCTTTACATTTGACATGCGGCGCTGTTGAAACTGGGTGTGTTCGGCATGAGTGGATTGCTGTTTGTCTCATAGAGATATACCATGGGTGCTTAAGGCATAGTCGAGGTAGAGTAAGACCAGGTGGCTGACGGCTTTCGTGGGTACGGCATATATGATATATCAGCAGATGATGCGAGTCCCATGCACGCCTTCTAGACACCATGAAGTGGGCGGCCGGAGAGCTCGTGACCGCGCTTTGGCGACCTTGTGGGTAGAACAGCGGTGAAAAGCATGTGTAAGCGTTGGTGGCGTTGAACTGATCAAGATGGTGCACCGTGCACAGCTCATGGTCCACGGTCTTCCTTAAGCTCGTCGTCTCCCTCCGTCTTCGGCCTGCTGAGAAGTCGGGGATTGTATCACTCCTTTTCCATACAGATTATGACAGAATAGAGTAAGGTACTCGTACAGCAGTACCAAAACGTCCGTCAAACCTTTCGTTGGCGCGCATCTGGAAGCGAACGAGCTTGAGCGGAAGCAGTTAGGCACGCGTGGCTCGCCCTTGAACAAGAGAGTGGGGGTTGCCTACTGTAAAAACACTCTAATCGTCTGGTTGAACGATACCAACTAAGGTCCCTCGGGTCCTCCTGTCACTGTCAGGAGTCTACAGCGACGGAGCTGTTCCTCACAGCTCCGCTAAACCTTCACACCCCACCGAACAGTCATCACGAAATCAAATATAAGAACAACAAACAAGAAGAAGAACAAGAACAAGAACAAGAACAACAACAACAACAACAACAACAACAACAATAACAGCATTGGTTTATCCCCGAGTCTTGACCATCCCCCCACTTGGTCCTTGGCACAAGCACGGCCTTCCTTTACTACTATTGGCGGCTACAGTAGGCTGCATATGACGGTTCTTGCTGCAACCACTGCTTATCTCCCAAGTGCTTGCCGATCTGCTTCAAAAAGCGCCCAGTCAAATCTCGACCCTTCCTGCACGCTGCATCTTCTTCGCATATTCCACCGTAGCTGGCTCCGCCTCCCCAAACCTTCGTTGTTGGTCGCGCGCACTTGCTCCGACCCTTTCTCGTCGCTCGCTTCTCGTTATCTAATTTGTGTCCAAGGGTGGAGGCCAGGAACCAATTAACACCCCACCATCCTCGAGACCTCTGTGGCAGAAGTATCCTCCAGCAGCTTCCCCAATTTGCGGGCTACGAAGTAAGGCCTGCTATCACGCCATTTCTCGTCATTCTCAAGACGAGCCGAGGACATAACCCCAGTCCTACGTTCGCCCGTTCTCAGGGCGCCGATATTTGGATTGGCTGAAAGAAGGACCTTAGCAACATTAATCTGGTGGTTTGTGTCGACACACCTGAGCGTGGTTCACGGTACCTTCTACCTCCAACTCGCAGTCACATACACGGGGAAACCTGATGCATTGCCCAACATGGATTCCGAGGATGGATACACATTCATTAAGGTGAGAAACCCGGGTTACTAGAAGACCCCCGTGGATGTATATTGTTCTGTGCGATACACTAACTCTTCGCAGAATCTAGCACAATTTGTCCGCACGCACGAGAAAGCCCTCGCCAATGCTCTGCAACTACGTAGGCAAGGTCCGAGGAATGGGCAAACACATAACCAGACCAGAGATACTGCAACTGCCCACCCCAGCGCCTACCAGAGCTCTGCCCTCCCGTTATCAAGTTCTAGCGCCTTCGCAGCTGCGCTCTCATTGGGAAGTCTCAGTTTTGCCTCGCAAAACATCAAACCCGCCAAGCTCACTCTCACGCCGCACCATCTGTTTTTCCTCCTGTCCCGCTTCGAAGAAGTCGGCATACCAATCGGTCCAATGAACATACGTTTAGAAAATATCCATGCCGAGCGATCACCTGCAAATTATGTCTCATTCCTCAGTCAATCGCAAAGATCGGAGGTTAGAAGTGACCGAGACTCGATACGTTCTGTCTCCAGCGTTCAAAGTGTGATGTCAGGCATGTCAGCTTTGTGGTCCAATCTAGGAATTGGTTCTTCGAACAATGCTGCAAAGAGTGAGAAGGCCAAAGCTCAAGTGATAACCGATCTCAAGTATTTGTATTCTGCGTTTACCAAGATTCCTTGCTTGCGGCTGTCGCCGGACCGCAGAGCCCGTCTGATCCAGGGTTATGAGGAATTTCCTTTTGATACTGCAGTCCCATTACTTGCGTTCAAGAACCTGAGTGCGCTTGAGATTTGTGATGTAGACTTCAGGCAATTCTTTGGCTGGGATAGGCTGGCGGACCAGCTTCGCTCACTCGTGCTGAAACGCGCACATTTAGAGAATCCGACTGATGTACTCGTTGGGATTGTGCTGGATGATATGGATAAGCGACGTCGGCGCTCGTCGAAGAGCCAGAGCTCACCAGTAGTTGCCTGGCCCACAACCCCGTCATTGCGGTACAGCGACTTAGCAGGAGCGCATTCGGCCCCTGGATCGCCGCTAGTGGATGGAAAGCTCGCCCGCAGTGCTGGTTCTCACAACAGTCTTGTACTTCAAGGAGAATCGGATGGTTCAGGGTCGCATCATCGACCACGGCCCAAAAGCACGTCCCCAAGCCGTCCAACAAGTTCGAGACAGGAGTCGTCCTACAAGCATATGAGAGGTAGTACCAACAAGATCAAGCGCTCTGGATCCGGCAGTTCCAATTCTAGCGATCAGTCAAGCGGACCATATCGAGCTGGAAGCTCATCAAATCTCTTGAGCATGGGGATCGTCCCAGCATCGAAATGGAGGTTCCTGAGGCATCTCAGCCTGTCCGATAATTCGCTCACTTCCATGGCTGCGGCGAGTCTTGCACCGCTTGCAAACGTCTTACATTCACTAGATCTTTCTTCGAACCTGTTTACAGAGGTACCTGACTCTCTAGCAACGCTGACAGCATTGCGAGCTCTTAACCTTTCAAATTGCATGATTGAATCCCTCCACTCACTAACGCGGAACCCACTCCCTGCAATTACCGCACTGAACCTTCGGGCAAATCGCCTAGCATCTATCGCTGGCATAGAACGACTTCTCTCGTTGGAGCGGTTGGACCTTCGGGATAATAGAATACAGGATCCAACGGAGGTAGCACGACTGACTGGGACTCCAAATATTCGTGAGATTTGGGTGGTGAGTAATCCTTTTGTGAAATCCCACAGCAACTACCGAATCACCATATTCAACCTCTTCCGAACGACTCCAGGCTTCGTCGAAGATATAATAATTGACGGAACGGGTCCTGGGTATAGCGAACGAAGGCAGCTCCGGGACCGCGTCATGGAAGTAGAAAGTGTGCCTGTAATCAAGACTGTACCCGTAGAGCATGAGATGAGCCTTCCGTCTACGGCGGACAGCTCAACCGTGGCAGCTACTGGCGAATATAGAGGTCACACGATCGAGGCAACGCAACGACCGATGCCACGAACAACACAGAGCGATATCGCCGTCACTTCCAATCGCAGGAGAAAGGGTGCAAGGCGAAGGATTGTGGACTTGTCTAGGGATGACGGTACTCATCACCAGGTGTTAAGCGAGGCATCGTCTCATACGCGAACGTCCAATATGGGTAAATCTCTGGCTACTAAACTGAACAACCAAATGCCAAGCAAGATTGCAGGTGACATTCAGCCACTACAAGGTCCGGCGATTCCATCATCTACGCCCATCTCTAGTCCAGCGTCTCCTGTTCGTTCGCCACCCAATTCAGGATCTACAGAAAAGGGCCCATTTCTTGCAAATGACATTCATAACTTCAACTTGAATGGAGAAGCCTACCGTCAGAAGGTCGAGGCTCTGAAGCATGAAGTCGGTAGCAATTGGCTGAATGTTCTCAGCGAAGAAGGCTGGAGTCCGCATAAGGGATCTGAATCCTCCGGTCCGGGATTCAACCATATCAGTGCCATTAGGCCAGAATTCTCGAATCTCTGTACCACCAGCCGAGGGATCACCAGTGGCAGTCGGACGTTGGGATGAACCAACGACCCTGCGTGGACCGCTACAAACGTCAATTCACGTCTCAAACTCTTGAGATCTTGTACTACATTCAGCTCATATCTGTCAGCGCTTTCCTTAGATGTGGTGTGGAGACCTGCGATCTGCTCAGAACTGCCCGTCTTGCTTCCGTTTCATTGCTAGCATACCTCTGTCAGCGATGAGCGTTTGTGTCTTGGATCTTCCTCCAAGTGTTCTAGGCGTTATTCTGCGGTGGCTTTCTGTTGAATTATCATAACTTGTCTAGCAATTTGAGCGGGTACTAGGTCCAATGGCGTTGCATTGCACGGAGCTCTTCGAAATTGGGAAGAGGTTTGGCGGCGTCATGGAGTCTCAGAAGAATTTCAGCGATGGTCGTGCGCGTCGAGAAACTAAGTTAAAGAATTGAATTGGTTCGAACGCTCCTATGAACTTTCGTTAACAAGTGATGGGTCTCCAGGGAGTCCATGACAATGCTCAATATTTTCGACTTGAAATACAAAAGAATGTCGGCATAGTGAGTAATATTTCGAGTAGACATCTGCTGGTAAGCTTGCCACATGAATTATGGATAGTGCTAAGCAAGCTGTGGAATCACATTTCAACGATGGAAATTATAGGCTTACATTGAGCGACTCGAGGCAGAGAGAATACCATGATTTGTTGCAATCGTGAGGGAACCGCCAGGCATCTTATGAAGTATTCCGTACGGAGTACAAAATACGTAGACTGTCCTAGTGGTCTCCCGTAGATTCAGTCGTACGTAGCGCGCTTCGCATTCCTTTCTCCCTCCTTTTAGGTAAGGCACCTTAAACGAGAACCTAGGCAAAGAGAAAGCATTATTTCCTTTGCTTTTACCAAGCGCCAACGTCACTCTACCAAATCTGACACCAGCTCTTCAAATCCTCCCAACCGACGACATACTGCTTCCGTAGGCCGGAAGGTGATCTCCAATTCCTGCTGCTGTGGGATCAACACAGGAAGCCCAACGACGAGCCGTTACGGAGTGCCACAAAATCTTCACCATCAGAGCTTAATTGATTCGACCCGTTTCAGCATCACGGAACCTAGGATCAGGTCAACTGCTCTTCCATCACCACATCTGGTATAGGAGGCCAGAAGTACTCTAACCTAGACACCCGGCCACCCCGCCGTCCGAAAGCACAAGGATTTCGTTCTTCTGTGCTAATTTAGACGCGCAGCGGCGAAGGACAGTTGTCAAGCAGGTACGTGGGCTCTGCTCAGGTTAGTGCACCTTATATCCTGATGAATGAGGCTGGCTGTGTCCATCCTGTTCCCTTCCAGCTTGCCCCACGGCCGGGCGCGTGATGTTGTTTGTGTATGGATGGAGTAGTCCCACGTCTTACAGACTAACAGTATTAGAGATCTCGAACTGGCCACCTGAGAAGAGGAGCAATTACCAGGATACCTCCGATCCGGATCTTGCCTTGCGCACCCTCTAGCCCATATCGAATCTCGCCAGGAAAGGGGACAAGTTATGGCGGATCAGAATGACGTGGACCTCGACTCCATTATCGACAGGCTTTTGGAAGTGAGAGGAAGTAGACCCGGAAAGCAGGTACAATTGCTGGAAACAGAAATCCGTTATCTGTGCACAAAAGCTCGAGAAATTTTCATCTCTCAGCCCATATTGCTGGAACTCGAGGCGCCCATCAAGGCAAGTGCTTACCTTTTCCAGAGTTTCTGCTTCGCTCCGAGCTACTATGCAGTTGAAGCTTACGAATGGTGTGTTGGGAGACAGATTTGCGGCGATATACATGGGCAATATTACGATCTCCTCCGTCTCTTCGAGTATGGCGGATTTCCTCCAGAAGCCAACTACCTGTTCCTTGGCGACTACGTCGATAGAGGTAAACAGTCCCTCGAGACGATTTGCTTACTGCTCGCATACAAGATCAAATATCCCGAGAACTTTTTCATTCTCCGGGGGAACCATGAATGTGCGTCGATCAATCGCATATACGGGTTTTATGATGAGTGCAAGCGGAGATACAACATTAAGCTGTGGAAGACATTCACCGACTGCTTCAACTGCCTGCCCATTGCAGCAATCATTGACGAGAAGATCTTTACAATGCACGGAGGTTTGAGCCCAGACTTGAATTCAATGGAGCAAATTCGTCGCGTTATGCGACCTACAGACGTATGTCGAACTTCTCACTCTCGCACGCTTCAACAGACTTCCAAGCCTAACTCGGAAAAAATGACCTGCTGACTCCTTTAGATACCCGATTGTGGCCTCTTGTGCGACTTACTCTGGTCAGATCCTGACAAAGACATTACTGGCTGGAGCGAAAATGACCGTGGTGTCTCGTTCACATTTGGTCCCGATGTTGTGTCTCGATTCTTGCAGAAACATGACATGGATCTTATTTGCCGCGCGCATCAAGTCGTCGAAGATGGATACGAATTTTTCTCCAAGAGGCAGCTTGTCACTTTGTTCAGCGCACCTAATTATTGCGGGGAATTCGACAATGCGGGCGCTATGATGAGCGTTGACGAGAGCTTGTTGTGTTCGTTTCAGGTGCGTTTCATGCCCCTAGACATTCGCCATCCAGGGTTCCCATGCCCACAAACACTAAGCAATGGTCCCGCTAAGGTGCTTTGTTCTATCCAGATTTTGAAGCCAGCGGAGAAGAAACAAAAGTACGTCTACGGTGGCATGAGCACTGGCAGGCCCGTAACTCCTCCAAGGAAGCAGAAGAAGAAGTAAATGTACCAACACGAACTTCCCGTGTGCAGCAGGTTCGGGCGGAAATAAACATTCACCAATCCCACAATACCGCGTCCATCGAAGGCTCGGAACGCTAGCTATCACCCTACGAGTCCTCCCTCTATCCCATAACGTTGCGTTCTCCAAATACCTTCGGCTTCCGTTGCCGCACCTTGCTCTCACCACGCTCACGACGCCGATGACGACGATGGTGGAATGTTGATAGACGGCGGGAAGCAGGGGTTTGTTCTCTATATTGGTTTCGCTTTGCTGGGGTCAGGGTCGACGGGGGCGGGATCTTGTCCATGGGGTCTTTTCGATACGTAGTGTTTGCCTCGTGCTTAGGGGCCTAGCATGCAAGGGGGGATTTCATGCGCAGTCATTGCTTCTCTTCTGCACGTACTATGCTCGTATCTCATGTGATTGGTCTCATGGATTAAACCTGGTGAGAAGGACCCGTGTCTGGTAAAGGGTGTCTTCGTACGCGTGCGGCGTCTATCCGGATTGTGCTTCAATCCGACCTCATTTCCTACATCCAAGGCGTCTGTTTACGGGGTCCACCAGCACAGGGAACCCGATGCGCAACCAACCTGGATCTAGACAAGCCGTATCCGTCATGCTGCCTATTCCATTCTCGACGTGGGACGGCGACAGCCCTCACGACAAAAGGAGCGGCCGTTGTTCTTGGTTGTCAAGCCGGGAAAGGCCGAAGCGGCTCCGCTTCGCCGTTCATTCCCACGTGTTGAGTTTATCAGCACCAAAGGCATGACTATGGCGGATGGATATAATGAATGGAAAGAGCACGTATGAGGGTCCAACCACCGTAATATGACATGAGCAGCAGATGAGGCAGTATGAGATGCCACAGACTGTACTCGCCACCATGCCCGAAATGAAAATTGACAAATCCTACCAGGACGCACCGACAGGCTGCATGGAAATTGTTAGCCAAAGGACAAAGAATAAAGATATCCTTGTTCATCCCCAAAGTAACCGCTCTTGCCCATCTAATCCGTAGACTATCATCTCCTAAGCCATCGCCACTAAACCCGCGGTCTCCTTAATCGCTCCATTTTCGTACAAAGAACTTGATGTTTCATCCCCTAGACGTACTGCGATAACCACCTGATCCCCTCACCATAACCTGCATGTGAATCAACCAGATTAGCCCACATGCCATGAAAGACCCTTCTCAATCCGAGGGACTCACCTTGTCTCATAACCACACTGCACATAAACACCTCAATTGGCCTGATCCCATCCAATTGCACCTTCCCCTTGCCCGTCGTCTGCCACAACCCCAACTGATGTCTCAGCTCCTCCTCGCTGACGGCATCCGGGTGATCGATCTTGTTCCCTAGGACTAAAAAGGGCACTTTGGAAAGGTCTTCCATCGAGAGCAGAGCGTCGAGCTCGGCTTTGGCTTCGGGGAGGCGCTCAAGATCTTTGGCGTCGACAAGGAAGACGATACCAGAGACTTCGGGAAAGTAATCGCGCCAGAGGCGGCGGGCTGAAATATTTAGCTGGGAGCTTCTATATGAAAAATGCCATGTTCCGATGCCAGTGTGACTGTAATAATTGGAAGCTTACCTTGCTGATGGCCGCCAAGATCGAAAGTCGTAAACCTGTTGTTGCCAATGGCCAGTTCTTCGGAGGCTGGACAGATGTCTTTAGCTCTACTCTTGGGCCGTGAATTGCACCGTCATGGGAGACAAGGAAGCGTACTGGGATGAAGCGTAGGTTGTAGGATAGCAACTCGGTCATTCTGCAGCAGCACGAACAAGTTAGCATAGACTTGCCCTGAAGTAGAGGCACATGGATGTTTATCTCAGGCGGCCGTAGCATTTTGCACGCAAGATTTGACCCTGCAATGGAAGAAGAAGAAGCCCACCTTTAGCATGTGCAGCAATGTTGTCTTGCCGGCATTATCGAGCCCCAGGAACAGGAGCTTCGCGTGCTTGTTGAGCAGGCCGAGAGAGGCGAGAACATCCCAAACTACGCAAGAAGTTCGGAGTAGTCAGCCAGCGATTCTGTTAACATGTTCAAGGACGGTTATGGAAGGGCTTCGTAGCAGCCTACACCAATTGATCATCCACATATTTGCTATCTTGTAGACACCAAAAGCTAGGAACCAATACTAGCTCAGAAGGAAATGCAGGAAAAAGATACCGTGGTGGAAAGTTTGGTAGAAGTAATGGGTTGTGGTATGGCGCTTTGTTGAAGTTCGGCTTGCTGGTGGAATTTCGAGAATGCCAAGCTTGGCTTTGGCGATGACAGACGTGCTAGAGCTAAGCCCCTTCGGGTTAGCTCTGCTTACTACGCAGGCTTCGTGCAGCACATGGGACAAAGATATGTAAGCAAGACGGCTAACCCAAAGGGGCTTAGTTCCATTTCCACGTCTGAGATACCTTACTGAGCCAAATGACAGCATCTTAAAGGATCCAAGAAATTTATGAGCCGAGGGCTAACAACAACATCAACAACAAGAACAAGAACAAGAACAACAACAACAGCGAGGTGTTCTCCAAAGAATGTTCATGTCGCTTGAACCCCTCGTTGATATCACTGCTGTACCGCTGCATCTTTCATTACTCGAGTCATGTACATAGAAACCGTTGCAGCACCGCCATGAGCCCGGCTGGACATATGTTTATCACAATGACAGTATGAAAGCTTTCAGCATTCCCTTGTCCATCTATATCTTCTCTCAAGCTGTCTAAATCGCTCAAGTCAACGCGCCCTTTCCCATCCATTTCTCGCACAATGTTAGCCCCGTATGGACCCATCATTTGAATCTCATGCTTTCAACGATAGAGAGAAATAGATCGAGAACGAAAGCGTAATATTACAGGTGTTCTTAGCGTTTATGCATAGGTACAGGAGCAATATTTCCGGGTTTCTTTAGGGTGTCGTATCAAGCAACATTTGGTTGTAATCGCGAAGCACCTATACAGCGACTATCTTAATCGTCTAACCCTCAGGAAACCACTTGCAAGGTAGCCACCCAGGCGTCCCGCCTGGTGTCTCCGTTGCAATCATACAGAAGCCATCCTCAGCGTTCATGAATAAAAAGTCCGACTGGAGCTCATCTCCCACAACGCTGCTGCGAGTAGTGGATCCGTCCCAGGGCTTGGCAGTCCCAATACGAAAGGTCCCCGTGATGGCCCGAGGAACCAATGGATACTTTTGAAGAGTGCTAGTGTCAGTACACCCTTGAGCCCACGGCCCCCCGCTGGCGGGGAACGGGACTCCATTTGTGTACTTGAGATTGGCTAGTGGGTATTTCATAGGAAAGCCTTGGATGGCCCTGACGGGCAGAAAGATGTCTTGATTCGCAGCGGCCTCAATCTCGCACTTGGAGTAAGCTATGTTGAAGCATTTGGCGTCGTTCGGGAGGCTTCCAGTGACAGCGAGATGACGGTTTATAGGAACAGTCAGGGATGAATACCTCAAGGAATCTGAGGAAGGACGTCACCTACGGGTGTGGCAATGCCCATTGTTGCAGGAGCAAAGACGGAGCCGAGCAGAAGGATAGACTACATAAGGGGCAAGGTAAGCTTGATTACACCCCCTAGTCGTTGAGAGGCTGAGAGAGCTAGTCCTCGTACCTTTCAGGAGTGCATTGTGATCTACCGAGAACTGCGTTTATTTTGGAGCTGGTATCAGTGTTGAGCAAAGCATTGTAGGAGAGACTGTTCTTATATTGTAGGTTAGGGCAAGCGGATAAGACCATAGGTAGCCTCGGATACTTGTCGGCAGTACGTCAGGTCAAACCTAATACCCGAAACAGTTTGTATGCAGCATTTCCGCCTTGCAAACGTCCTTGCAATAACAAATGAATGCCTGTAGGTACCTAGTCCCCTCCTGGCTCAGACGAATCATACTTTACCCAGTAACAGACTCACATACCGCAAATTACCAACACGTCGTAGAGCAGCCTGCGAAGCAAGTGACTGAAGAATAGCAAACTGATCCAGCTGTGGAATATCCAGCAAGAGACACAGGAATGTAGGACCTAGTCATGCCATACTCTCCGCTCTTTGATTTTCTGGGATACTGGAGAAGAAGTACGTTGATGATATTCTTACTACGCGGACTATGCTATTCGTAGGGGAGAAAAGGAACGCTCGCATATCAGATCACAGGAGAGAGGATGGGCAGACATGCCGGAGGACGTTGAAACATGTCAAGGTCAAGGTGACAAATTTGAAATAACCAACAAAAACATAATCAGACAACCTCGGAGAGACAACATAGCCAATGCTTACAGATGTCTGAAGTGCGAATTTCTGTCCATAACGAAGCACAAGGTTTAGAAGCAGTCTTCCCAAGCCGCCGTAAACGGCCTTTAGGTATGGAACGGCACCTTCGCTGAAGCCCCGTAAAAGAGTATGCTCACCGCCGTTGGCGAAAGCTGTCGTAGAAAACCCAAATAGACTAGAAAGACAATCAATGGGCGTATCGTAGTGCCGCTCCAGAATCGATCAAGTTTGCATCGTTCTGCGGCCAACCTCTCACTGTTCCTCGAACTCGTCATCGTGTCCGATGTTCATCAAAACAACATCCATCACTGGATACAAATCTCCTGAAATCTCTAGATAGAACCCTGTAGTATCGTGCAGAAGCGACACAGGATGCACCCCGGAATCTACTCTCTGGTGAATGTATTTTCCCTCGAAGACGCGATCCATATCGTGCAAGCTCATTGAATACAGCAAGACTGATCATCTGCTAGGGAAGTGAAGTGGACATCCTAACGCAATTAAACCGGAAACTTCAAGTGCTGTATCAGACTCTTACCAGTAGTGTTGCGGCAGGGAGCGGAACCGTCGTACGCAAATGGCGTTCGATGGGGACTACCTGGCCAGTTCGGAACCAGCAGCTGAAACAACTTACAAAGGAGCGCAGATTCACCATTGCACAAGGTCTATACGTCATGTTGTAATCCGAATTAGATGTATGTGTGGATGACCAGAAATATATACAAATCTAAGCCGACGCAGATTCATCAGAGGCTGCTCTGATGTCTGTATCTATCTGCAATGACCCCGATGTGCTATGTAGGAAAACCTTGAATTGACCGCAAGCAGAACAAGCTCTTCATGCAGAGAGTATCAGTTCTGCCTTTAGACCATAGCCTTTGCACCTTACGGCCATCTCTAAACCAAGCTCTCTCATCCTTTCGGCGCCTTTTCCGGGTTGGCACCTGCGCTCCCTCTCTTTGCCGGTAGTGCGACAGTGTTGGCGCCAGAACTTCTCTCTTCTCCTCTGCCTCCTGTGTTCAATACCCTTTACAATGTCAATTGGCCCGCGACTATGGGAATCCCGTGCGCCATTCTTCGACGGATTGCGAGCCGAGTGTTCGTTCCACTCAGTATTACGAGATTCAAGATGTCGACCCCAAAAGGGGTTGGGAGTTCTCGGCAGTGATGTCGTATGTGTTAGATGAGGACGTTGGGCAAGATGAGGCAGGTTAAACCATTTCCCTTTCTGCCCAGGTGATATGCATATAGACGTCCTCCGTGTTGAAGGTGGTGACTTTACTTTCCCTTGCAATAGGGCAGGACCCCAAGTATGATGGGGCGATTGACCAAAGAGACGGCGCGGTGGTGGAGAACGGTGGACTGCTGCACGTCTGGATGGTGCTGGCGAGCGGAGGCGCTTCGGTGATGGCATGGGGGACTTAGTTGACCTTCTTGATAACCTCTTTCTCTGGCTCGATGAGTGTTCTCCGTCAGAGTTATCAGGTCGTCCCATAATCCACGTAGGCTCCTCGCTTGCTGGCATGGAGTTATCGTCATCGTCATCATCGTCATCTTCCTCAGGATCTGATGTCGGAAAGCTTGGGTCAATGTCCTGGGGAATGACTTTATGCCTCGAACGTTTGCGCTCTTCTAAACATGACATATACGCCGCTTCAAGAGGGCGATCTTCATCAAGGGTTCCGCAGACGAAGTCGGTGCTGTCTGGCAGGTCCGGAGTACCAGGTCGCATTCTTGGGGCTTTTCTTAACCGTAGGCCCTTGTCAGCTCGCTTGGCGGAGCCTCCTTTGATCTGCTCCTTATCTTCCTTAATAGCCATGGAGTCTATAGAGGAGTCCGAATGTAACCTATGCGTCATTGGACGGATGCGCTCTACATGATCTGTAGACGTAGCAGCTGTCGTGAGACCGGACGTTGTCCAGAACTGATATTGCGAGTCCACATCGCTCTCGTCATCCGAATCAGCAAACCCCTCCTCATCATCCGACTCATTGCCCCCGTCAGAAGCTTCGTTGTCACTGTTGAGATCCTCTTCATCCTCGAGATCGTCTAGATTCTCATCTGACCCGGCTCCTTCGTCGACATCGTCCTCAAGGGCTTCCTCTTCAGCTTCTTGCCCTAGTTTCCTAATAGCATTTTCTTTTCTTAAGGTGTCATTGACGGTGATCTTCTGCCGATAGGCCGTCTGTTCCGTTGTCCACTCGTCCTCTGCAATGAAAGAGCCTGCGAACTCGTGGAACCTAGTTGCCTCCGATCCGTCCAGCTTCTTGCTCTTGGAGGATGACTTCCGAGAACGAGAAGCTTTTGGGCTCCTCGCTACACTTGCCGTTGAGCTGTTCTTGATAGTTGACTCTGAATCTCGATGCGATCTACGAGCCGATCCAGGTATCGACATGCTGCCGGTTGACTGAGGCGACGGAGGGTTATTTGCTATACGCTCGGGCGCTTTCTCGGCCTTTGCAACATTTCGGACTGCTTCCGTAGAGGGCTTCATTGGACATGCAAATCGTAACATGCAAGGACGTTTTGGTGGATCGGCAAGTTTGGTTGCTGAAGTATTGGGATTATCCTCGGTCTTTGTGACCTGATCAGGCCTGCCCTGTTGAACTTCTTGACGCCCACAGGCAAAGGTAATGCACCTTCTTCGCCCGAGCGGGGCTTCCGGCATTACATTTTGTGGTTTTGTAGGGGTTTCTTCCTCGTGAGCGAGACTCGTCGCAACAGGACCGTCTACGCGATACCCAGTTGCCCCATCCTTGGCATAAATATTGGCCAAACCCGTGTGCGTGGGAGCTGGTAGGGGTGGACTCGGCGTACTTGTGCGGGTCGGGCTCGTCATCCCTCCATCACTGGTGAGGACCGGGGCTTCGGAATCAGAGAGTAGCGTCAGGCTCAGACTCACAAGAAGCCCCTGGGTAAGAAGTGAAGCTCTTCTGTCGCCCATAATAGGCATGTGAGAGGTTGAGGTTTGATTCTGTGTAGTGTTTCGTCGCTTGAAGCTGATGCGATCGTCTGGGGGCTCATCAACATCTGAGGCAGTTTCCTCCTCTCCAATTTTGGGTTTCTCCTGAGATACGCCTGGACTGTTGGAGCCAGACATATTGTGGATGCTATGTACGTGGTCGTACCCCATTTTCTGATCATAGGCCATGGAGCTAGACGGAATGACGATGGTTGTGTAAATGTGATGCTATTATTCTGGACTTCAAAAAGAAAGATTCCGACTTTCTCCTGGTGCGACAAATGAATATGAAAATCCCCAAGATGTACGTGTTACGGCAGAAGTGGAAGAATTGTTGGTGGGGTGTTGAATGGATGGATTGGTTTGTAGGAACGATGTCCTGTGGTCAACGGCGAGGGAGGATTGTAGACACTCGAGTTAATGATGTGTCAATGGTGTCCCTCAGGACCGTACTGCTATAATAAGTCTACCATAGTGACTGTATCGATCGGGTTATTCGCAAGGAGGGCGACCTCCAGGCGTTCAAAATTGGAGAAACGAGGGGTGCGACAGGAGCGAACTTCGCCCTGCGCCTTGAAACTTATCGGCCAGACCCTGGTGCCGGGAAGGATTAGGTGTTGTTGGTATGCGAGATGCGGCAGACAATGACAGTGGCTGTGTTTGATTTGGGAGCGAAACACGGATGCGTGTGTGAGTGAGGGTTGCGACAGATCGGTGTTTCTCAAATACAGTAGAGGCAAACGAAGATCGGCAGGGCAATTCAAGCGATATGGAAGCCGACCGAGGGGTGATTGACGAAGGAGTATGTTGGGTGGGGGTGGGGGCAAAAGGAACAACACATCCAAAGGATGAAGGGCAGAAGAAGTAATCAACGTAGTGGTGAAGTAAGACGACAGTACGATAGTAGTGCTTATGAAGAGAGAGAAGGAAAGTGGGAGAACAGTGGTGATGATGATAACAAAGTGTTAATACGGTAATAAATGATAAATAACAAATAATAAATAACAAATTGGAATGTGTGTGCTGGTGAGGCTAAAGTAGGTATCTAAGGTAGGTACTGTACGGAGTATACGGTATACCTAAGGTAAGTAAGTACCTTACGGAGTAGACGGAGTAGTAGTACTAAGTTACGATGGAGATCTCGGGCGCCACGGAAATGCTAAGCCTCTAAGGTACCTATTCATGGGTCGGATGACTGACCACAGACAGTTCCACACCTAGAAATCATTCAAAGAGCGGAAAGCGCGCCGCTTTGGTCTACTGCGGGCAAACAAGGAAGGTTGGAAGCATTTGCTCCGGACTTCTAGAATATTACGAAGTACATAGTACTGCTATTTGAATCAAATGTCATGCTTGAAGCCTTGTTGTTGTTGTTGTTGTTGTTGTTGTTGTTATTATTATTATTATTATTAAAGTACGGCTACTGGTGTGGTATCTCAGTTAGAATAGCGCTGTGCATCTTTGGTCTGTCCGTGATCTTCAATCCTACATGCAAGTAACAACGAGTGCATCGTGAGACCCCTCACTTCGCACCGGTAGAACGGAGAACACCTGATACCTTAGATCGCTGTGCTTTGAGCTTCATGCGGCTTGCTCAGAAAGGCAGTAGGTAGGTACATTATAAGAGAGGCAGATTGTCGCAGCAACTCACACCCGCAGTAGTTCGAACAATCCTGTCAAGCAATGGCGACAGACCTACACCCGATCCGAGCGTTCTCGAAGGACCTGTAAAAGGTTCAATTGATCTTCGGCTACCTGTGGGGGTATCGTCAACCACAGTCCACTGAGCCGCCTCTCCAACTCGCGGTGAGTGGAAGGAGTCGACGCTTTACTGGCGAATCAAAGCGCCCGTGGGAGAGCTTAAAACCTCCAAACACCTAGGATAGCAGCCTAAGGTAAGGTCATACGGAGTATACCTCAAGAGTCAAGAGTCCGAATTACTGAAACCCGCCGCATGCATGCATGAGTAGCTCACGCACCGCGTCAATCGCAGCGCAGCCGAAGTCGGCCTCACCACAGCACCACATGCTAGCTGTGCAAAGTATTTGCACGAGGCCCTCGAGAAAGAAGGTAAGGTTGGTACAGTGTTTGACAATGGCATGGTTGGCACGGATAGGAATGAGGATCTAGCCGTATGATTAAAACACAACGGTAATAGAGAGGCACATTAGCAACCCTAGTCTACGGTTGTGGAGGTACTCTGGATGATACTTATGTACATACGTGTTCCTCTGCAGCGGGGACCGTCTGGCAACTGGAACCTATCGAATTGATTGAGGGATTTCTCGTATCCAATCATTCAAAAGCCTCCGTGGCGACGACAGGCGAGTCGAGTACATACTCCCGTCTCAATGGGCGAATCCCTTCTGGAGAACTTAGCTACCGTACTGTATGTAATCGGTTTTTCTCTCCAATGACAACGAGAGTAAGTACGGAGTCCAATGGGAATACCTTACCCAGGCATGCCACGCTACTACCTTAAGAAGTTCCAAATGGGCACTAGCACTTGGCGAGCCTCACGTGACAGACCCAGAAAGCTAGGTAGCCGAATGATGTTCAAACTCGACCTCAAAGCAATTACTGTGCAAGCGATATATCGTCGTCCACATGATCTCTATTCGTATAGCTCGGGCTGTGGCTCGCACCCGACCTGCTGCAGTTCGCCTGCCGTTGCAGCGAAGAGGTTACGCAGATGCAGTGTCGGACAAGATCAAACTGACACTTGCCCTGCCCCATCAGGTACTGAAGATATTCCATTGCGTTGCCGGCTCCTCTGAAGTGTATGTTCCATCGCTTAAGCTAACTCAAAGGCCTATTGTAGTCAATCTACAAATCTACGGATGTGTACGTCCTTAGAATCAATGGGCCCTCAAAGCCCCAATCTCGTTGCAAGGAATCCCCGCGCTGACCTTTGTGGCCAATATAGAGTCCAAGTCAACATACCTGCCGAATCTGGAGAGATGGGTGTCCTCGCCAACCATGTGCCCTCAATTGAACAGTTGAAGCCCGGTCTTGTGGAAGTAATTGAGGAAAGCGGTGGTAGCAAACAGTTCTTTCGTATGTGCACACACCGAGGGAGAGGTTTATGGGAAACAGCAATTCCCATTGGGGGACTGTTATACTGGATTTTTAGAGGGACTGCTTTGGCGGATGCCTACCAGAACACTGCTAACGAGAGGCACGTTTCCACAGTATCTGGAGGTTTTGCTATTGTGCAACCAGATTCTCAGCTCAGCATCAACGCTGTGGAGGGCTTCCCTCTTGAAGACTTTAGCGCAGATGTATGTGCTGTCCTTGAATATCTCTCTAGTCAGAACCAAACTCAAATTGTCGATATCACAGGCTGTCCGATCTCAGATAACCGAAGCTCAAAAAATTGCTGGCGGCAGTGGAAGTGAGCAGGATATCGCTGAAGCGAAGATTGAACTTGAGGCAAGCTTTCCTATACTCGATCAACATGTTATAAGATCAAGTCCTAATCATTGCCCATCAAATTAGGTTCTGGAGAGCCTGCAAGCGTCATTGAAGTAGAACTGCGTTTATGTATATTGTGCCCAGTGTATTCGTACGAAAACTCTAGATGCTGGCAATTGCCGAATGTGCTCCTGCTTTGCTGTGTTTCGTAGTTGCTCCTGCCATGTTTGTTCGTCGAATCTGGCCTACAGCAAATGCACTATGATCTAAACATATGCCGAGCTAACTTCATGACTACCTTTCTCACCGTAAATCATCTGCTTCTTCGTTAGTATCTTTCATAGACTCAGCGGGCTTTCGTTATTGCTTATTGCTCATGGATTAGGCATGTCGAAGTTTTCTACATAATTCATCCAGGCACACGCAGCACGCCTTGAGATTTCATCACCCGGTCATGAAAGTACGGCGACGCAGATTTAACAACATTGAAAATTCCCGGCAGCCATCGGGGATCAGAAATCATTCTAATCCGTATTCTGAAGCAATGGGGCCTCTCGTCAAAGAGGGATTTGTTGCAGATCGCATTCAGAGATTGCAAGGGGCACAAAGCAAGCTAGTGGTGCCTCCATCTCTTCCTCCTCCTATTCCTGGTCCGATACCTGAAATAACACAGAAATATGACTCTTGCTCTTCACCAGAACCAGATCCCTTGCCCAGGGGTCGTGTGTCTCTTAACAGGTCGTTTGGTCTCGTCACTCCCGATAAGCCTCCTAGACTTTTCGCCGGTCACAGCTTTAGCGAGAAACGATGGATCAAGTCGAGCCCTTCGACTCCTGTAGTTCGCACTCCAACTGGTGCAGCGCTTTATTGGGATAGGAAAATCCAGAGCTTGCGGCATCCGCCCACACGAGAGGCTTTGGAAATTCGAAGACTCAAGAGAGGGCATAGAAGCAACGAGAACGTGAAACAATCGATGAGTTCTCTGCTAGAAACACCAACTAGGTGTCAAATCAGTCAGCCACGCTTGGAAGAGCATGACATTAACAGCGCACGGTCCGAGGTACACGACGGTCAGAATCCATCAGACTCAGCACCACTGCAGGAGAATGAGGGTTGCCAACCACATATTCAGATCCATAAGCCAAGTATTGCGGATCACATGGGCGACATAATCAATCATATCGATCAGGCTTTGGAGAGGCGGTATGATCCTAGCCTAGATCTGACCGCTGAAGCCGAGGTGCCTACTTCCGATGACCCTATGGACGACTTGTATGGGAACAGAAATGCCTCAGCGCAACGGCAATTATTTAGGGAGTCGCAATCTACTGAAGCACTGGCCTTGTCGGAAATCTCAGGGGCTAGTCGTATGAAAGCCCCTAGCTCAAATGTTTATACTTCCGAGAGCGATTTAACGTCGTCTGAGGATGAGCTGAGATCAAGCATGCGCGATGGCGGCTTAAATGCTCAACCGCAAGGGGGGGATAGAGCCACCAAGAAGAATTTTTTTCCAAGGAGCAGCTCTGGTACTGATCGGTACTCCCCTGAACCCCTCTCGTCGCCTGATGCTAGACCTCGAGCGTGGTCTTCGCACCATTCCGATCCTCTTGAGAACGTTCATCCATACCCGGCGAAACTTCGATCGATCGTGACCAATCACGTCCTCGCCTGTGTTGCAACTAAAGAAACTGCGAAATCACCTGAAGAGCTAGAGCCTCTTGAGCCAGAAACCAGAAAACGTCCTCAACCCATCCTCAAAGAGCCAGAATCTATCCATCCCAATATCAATGACCGCCACCAACCCACCTACGAAGTCCCCGCTTCCCTAAGCGGGCAACTACCTCGCACCGACCGAAATGCCTCTTTATCCTCCATAAGGTCCACCTCCAGCCAAGGTTCGAAAAAATGGCGCTGGTGGAAACTAGCCCTAGTGGACAAACAGCCCAAGGGCCAAGCGCCTCGAAAACGACAGTCGTCCCCAAATCTCAGTGGGCTAAACGTTCGAGTAAGCAAGCAAGAGGAGGCTGAGGATGAAGGCAAACCCCCGCATTTGCCGGTCGAGACCATCCTCGAGACTGAAGCTGAAGGAGAGCACGCGTCAATTGACGAGATGCTCGATGGAACCCCTAACCGTGAGGCGCCAGCCCTGCATTCCCCAACCCTCGCGGAAGTGCAGACGCGGAGGTCTAGCCAATGGGTGGCATCTCTGCCAAGCCCTAGCCCAACTGTGTCTGCAGCGCAGGCCCCGGGCACGGCGCAGACCCCGTCGCGTCCGGGCGGTCCGCGAGCCTCCGTGATCCGGGAGGCAAAGAAGAGAGATCAAAGGATCAGGAAGGTGCAAGTAATTGTCAGCTTGGATGGTGCATCGGATCTAGTGGTCGAGGCGAGCTTGGAGACGAACAGGAGGAAAAGCTTCAGCTAAAGGAGCTCTGGCAATTTGGGCGGTTGGGCGATTCCGGGGTTGAGTTCCGCTTGGGTAGAGCGTTATAGGTCGGGAAGGAGTTTGGGTAATGGTTGTAGCGTGTTGCTTCAAGATACAACTTCACAAGTCGTGGGTTTCTTGCAACTATTACTTATTTCTAGTACTACAGCACGTTTCGTATTAATGGCTTTAAAAAAGTTGATCATCCATAGTCTCCACTCTTTCCTCCACCCAAGTATATAATCCATCTAGGCGTTGCTTTTTAGCAGAGCTTCATGACCTTGGGTACCAATGTTCGTCTCGTCCGTGACGTATAGTTGCAGAGTGCACTCTCTAGGCCTCAGAGGCAGGATCGGAAGAGTGTCTGACAACAATGGGGAAAGACGAACAAAGAATAACCATATGCACATGCAAGATCTATCCACTGCAGCTCCCCGTCTCACTCAACGTTGCCGTTTTTCCATAGAAAACCGGTTTCAGGGCTGGTGCTGAGCAGTCTCGGGGATCCCCGCTTCCGGAAACTGCATGAAACGACCGTGATCTCGCCATCGTACTCTGATACCTATACCAAGTCTCACCCGCGGTACAAGTCTTCCGGGTCAATTCTGAAGTTCTCGCCATTCTCCCTGACATGCTGCAGCTTCTTGTCTCGACTTAGAGGCTTGCGCATGTCAAACGCGTCTTCTCCGGCTTTTCTGCCCGTCGGATCGTCGCTGTAATAGTCTACTACTCGTCTGAAAACACTGTATCTGCTTTCTCGTTAGTAAGCTTCTCTTACCTTTCTCGAGGGACTTTATGAGACTAGCAGAGCGCTACACGTACCCCATGCCTCTATATAGACCTGTAGCTGTGGCATTGCCCTCTCTAACAAATAGGTCGACGAACCAGGCGTTCTGCTCCTCGCATCCTCGCTCCAAAGCTTGCGTCAACTCTTTAGCAAGTCCTAACCGTCGATACTGCGGTGCAACGCTTAACGCGGTGACATGACCATGCCAGGGCAGATAGTTGTCCATGAATTGAACGTAGGGTGGGTCTTCTTCGACTTTACCCATCACTAGCCGGACCTTTCAATGAGCTGTACGCTTGCTGGCCGAAATCTTCGGCGGTACTCACTGTAGCCAATGATGTTGCCTTCTTGATCTTCTGCTACGGTGAAGAGCGATGGCCATTTTATGAGGTAGTGAAGGTAGAAATCGAGGTTGTAATTCTCGGTCAGAGGGTCGAGGTTCGTGAGGTTCATACGGAGAAGGTCTTGCGGACGAAATGCGCGGAGGGAAGTCATCCCATCTAGAATGACGCGAGAGACTCAGACGGCTTTGACCTACTGTGGTACATGACCAGGCAGTGATGGGGTTTGAAAACAATCTACCTCAAGCTTCTCGAGATCACATTGCATCAAATGGATGGCTTAGGTAGGGTTCGAATAGGTCAAGACCCTGACATCATGCATGCAGAGCGGGAACAGCCGGGGACTGTTCTTACCTACCTAGGTACCTTACCTACCTACTGTCAAGACTCAGGGCCCACGACTTGCTCTACAGGCTTGCGATACCACTTTGATAAGAGTACTTGGAACCACCTGCATTGACTTATGCCAAGGATTCCGACAGGACGCCTGTGTACTACTATTATCGAATCGATTGTCACCGCTTTCCATTGTCTGAAAGGGGTTCACCTGCTAGAGCCCTTACCTGCCGACTTCAAAAAATCTCAGTAACCCGAACAAAGAAATGTTAGAGCTAGGACTACCGCCGCATTAAGCAGCAGCAGAATATCCCGTTGCAAAAAACCGCGACCGCTATCCGTACCTCCATCTCGAGCCGTGACTGATTGAACCCTGAAGCTTCCCAAATGCCCTCTTCACCGCGCACACCAACAAGGCGGCGTAAGTCTTCGACTCGATCATCTCAGGGCATTGATCTATCTTTCACATCTCAAAGTCCGCAATATAATCAGTTTGCCCCAGGCAGATCATCTCATAGCCGGAAATCCTCCCAATACTCAGCGCCTTCTCCTTTGACCCCTCGACCAGGAACTTCGCATTCTCGTAATGAGGATTTTGGTTCCTTTGGTAGTTTCGGCGGCGTATTAGACTCAAGGGACGGCCTTGGAAGCCTGGCGGATGAGTTAGCAGAAGCCTACAGCGATGAAGAGGAAGGCGAGCTTGAGGAATGCTTGTCCGGAGACCATGTTGGCGAAATAGGGAATTCAAGCATTGGGCATAAAGAGGAGAGGGACACACGCTTAGATCATGGAGGAGCACTGCATAACGGACTCTCAACCTCATCAATCCCCGGATTTACGCCCGACACCATTAGAACACCAACATTATGGACAAGCCCAAAACAACGCCGAAGACAGTCACATTACAATCGCTTAATCGACTGCGAAAACCCCGATCTCGAGGAAGCAGAGGGTATTCGAGCCTCACTCGAAGCGCGAATGGCTGCAATCGAAGGTTTTGCGAGACAAGGCACAGCAACGGACGACAGCGAAACCGACGCTGTAATCAAGCGAGTCGTCGAGTCTCTCAAAGACCTAGGGTCCCAGTCTGGCGTCGAGGGCGGCACAGCAAGGTACGTCGCCATCCAAAAAATACCTCTACAACCAATCGAACCCCAGCACTAATTCCCCGTCTACAGGCTTATAACGGCGCACAACGCCCTAACAACCCATCTAACCTCCCAAACCCGGCTCCTCCAAACCCTGTCCCAATCGCTCTTCTCCCCCCTTTCCCTCCCCCCAGACATATCGCTCATCGAGCCTCTATTACTAGATATCGCCACCCTCCTTCTCCAACTGCCCGTTCCCGTCCCTAAACCCCTCACCTCCCTCCACACTCTCCAGTCCACAACCACGGACCTCTTGATAACCCTCTCCCTCCTCTCCGACACGCTGCACATGACACGCCAGACCACCTCCCTGGCGTCTCGGCGGTTACGCGCCAGTAGGGAAATGGTGGAGGAGTTGCGGAGAGAGGAAAGTCTAAAGGAGGAGGGGGTGAGGTGGGTGGAGAGGGGGTCGTGGGAGGAGAGGCTGCGGGGACGGGAGTGTGCGAGGATGTGCGGAGAGGTGGTGGGGGGTTTTGAGGAGGTTTGCCGGGGATGGAGGGAGAGGCTAGTGGGTGAAGGGGGGATGACGGGTGTAGAGGTTGGCGCCGGATGAGAGGATGTCTAATCTGTATATTCCGCGTTCTGGGGTGGAAGAGTTTGGGAGAGTTTGGGCATGGGCTTGGCGTTGATGGTCAATCTGTGTTTGCAGTTTGCATTGGGTGGTGCGTGATATACCATGAATGCTCGGAGTAGGAAATCTGTAAGAAGCTCTCGTGTCCGAAAATTCCATCTCACCCCCATCTCCAGTATGCTCAGTTACAGCGTGGGCTCAGCGGCGATGGTATTGCATTGCGAGCTAGATACCAAGATGGAATAAAATGGCAAGGAAACTTTTGACACATTCAGGTGGGTGCCTTGCACACCAGCCAATTGCCCTAGTACTGAAAAAACACTTGCTTCGAATCAGATCAATCCCATGGGTACCGCTGCGAAAGATAGCTAAACCCATGTATTATTGAAGAAATACAGTTGCTGAAGAAAACCGGGAGCGATCCTTGCCAATTTACCAATCTATTCACCCGTCTCGACCAACGAGCTTCTCAACTCACTCCAACCCACCTACAATGACCCCTACTTGTTCCTCAAATGCATAGGAACGTACTTCCCAGGGGCAGGTCGGCCTTCGGCCGGGCTGTCCGTTCTAGCTGGCACCGACCCATCCCTCTGACTCGGCGCAGCTCCATCGGGTCCGTCAGGTTTACGGCGCAGGTCAGCAAATCGAGATGCTGGTCTATCAGCTGGAGAGTCATCACGGCCGACATCGTTATTGCGTGCGCTGGGACGCCATTTGGCCGGGGCGTCTCCGCCGGAACTCTCGTCACGAGTTGAAGATGGATCTCCATCAGTTCGACCGCGAGGGACAGGATCTCCGCGTTTCGCAGGCGGGACGTAGCCAGTCTTCTTTGGCAGCTGGGCTTCTGAAGTGGCGATGTCTGAGGGTGGAGCCGCTGGTGGTGCACCGCCGGCCGTGGCTTCGGCTTCCTTTTGAGCCTGTCGCTCTCTCCAGGTTGGCTTGTTGCCCGCAAGAGCAAGACGAGGCGGGCCAGTTGGTCGTTCAGAAGAGTCGGTGCGGACTGCATCCGTATGAATAGGCGGTCCACGTTCTGGGATCCGTGCACCAGCTTTCTTCGCTTCCAGTTTAGCGGCGACCTCTTCTTCTCGTTTACGCTGTTTTGCAGCGCCTTCATCGAGTGCCCTATGGTTGCTATTAGTAATGGTCTTCTCGTGGAAAGGAGTCCCTGATACATACTTTCGCTCTGCATCTCTCTTCGCCTTCTTCTCAGCCGCCTCACGTTTCTTCTCTTCCTCCTCGGCTGCTTTCTGCTCTTCTTCTCTAATCTTTCTCTCTTCCTCCTCTTGACGACGCCTCTCTGCTTCCTCCTGCTCCCGTTTCTCGCGGGCCTTTCGCTCCCGCTCGCTTCTCTTTCGTTTCTGAACCGCTTGCTGGTACTCTCTATCTGCGTTCTTCCTCCGTCTCTCAAATTCCTCGTGCCGTCGTTCTTGCAAATCGTCACGAAATTGCTCGTACGCGGGTAATAAGCGGGTCAGACGATGCTTGAGAGCAACGTCATCCTTGTGCTTTCGCTCTGATTCCCTTAATGTCTCCTCTTTCGACTTTTCATAAGCAGCAAGGTCTGTCTCCCGTTGCTGCTTGTAGTCTTGAGGCAGGAGCTTGATCTCCTCTTTTCTAAAGGCACGTTCGAGATGGTCGATCCGCTTTCCGGTAACTCTGAGATTCTTGTAAAGATCGTTCTTCTCTTTCTCAAGCTGTGAGATTCTGAGTAGTCGGAGGCGGTTGCTATCCAGATCATCGAGGTCCACATCACCAATGTTGATGCCTTTCTGCTTCAGTTCGTTCAGCTCCTTCTCATTGTTCTCTCGTCGAATCCGATCCTGCTCATCCTTGAGACGCTTGCGCTCGCGCTCCTTGTGCTCCTCAGCCAGCCTTAAGCTCTCAGCCTCTTGGCGCTGCTGATTTAGGATGCGCTTGCGGGTTTCCTCCTCCTTTTGCTTCTTTTGCAGTGCGTCAGAGGCAAGCTCCTTCTTCTTCTCTATAATGGCACGTCTCGCCAATGTCTCCTGGTGCTCCTGCTCTGCACCTGCTTGGGCTTTTGTAAGGGCTGCAGCTTTATTTTGTTGTCTAGCTTCGTTGAAGCTGGGGTCCACATACTGGCATGTAACGAAGAGCGTCTTCGCAAGACGAGTAAGTTGTGAGCGCACAATCTCTGCAGGAGTACGCTGTAATCGTTGTACCGAGCTTGTCTCAGTCTCCGCGGAGCCTACGCCGCTTCCTGGATGCAAAGCTTTTGCGGAAGAGAAAACGTCTGTGTCAAACGTGATGACACCTGTGGCGTGGTCAACGCGAATTGACAAATCACCCTTCTTACATCCATTCATGATGAACTTCTCGATGGTGCTAGCTGACACCTGGAACGGATCCGGAAATTGAGCGAGGTCCTGCACGAACGTGAGTTCGACTGATTCGTAGACCTGTGATAGTTGCTGGAACAATCTGGTTAGAATAACTTGCTGCAATGGCAGCACATATTGTGCCATTTCAGAATCGGCCCCGATTTGGGTCAGGATGGGTGAGATTTTTTTGCAGATCGATAGTGGATGAAAGTCGACCTCCAAAATCCGATAGAGCTCACGAATCTCCGGCTTGCAGCGTTTGAGTAACCCCTTGCTCATGGCATCCTTGAAAAGAACAGCTCTTGTTGGAGCTTGGGACATTCCGAGAAGGTTGGTGAGACGGTTGTTCTTGTTCTTGCGAACCTCGTCAACGTCGATTAATGCTCCTCGAGAACGGGATGTACTGATGACTGGAATGGACAGAGCTGAGAGCAAGACGAAAGACGCGGCTCTACTCAGTTCAGCTTCGGTGGCGGGCGGGTTATCTTTCTTCAAACTCTGGCCAGTAGCAACGATGCTGGCGGTCTGTCTTAGAAGATTGTAGTATCTACTCCAGGCAGCTGCGTGGAACAAGTAATTCTCGCTGACGAGGAAGATCTTGGTCAAATGGTCGTAGTAGTTGGCCATCATCACGTTCTTCGCAGGGCGCTTGCTCAGGCTAAGAAGGGTGTGGATGTCCTCTACACTTCGGAAGGCTTCCTGCCATAGCTCAAGCTCAACAGCCACATTGAGCTGCTGGAATCGTGTGTCGAGGTGGCGCTGTAGTGTATCTGGGTCGCTTAAGTTGATGGCATGCATCTGTGACTGGTACTTGGCTGCGTTCTGGACATGGTTCCTAAGAAGCTCGCAGAGCCTTCGAAACTCCGTTTTGCGTGCATAGCGTTGACAGAACTCGAAGGCCTGTAGGGCCGTTTGCTGATACATGATCTCCAAGCGGGCATTGTTCTTGAGAATCTCCAACACAGTACGATATGTTTCCCACAGAAATTTCAGCCATGGTGTGACTATTGCCCTGTCGGTACGATCTCGGGATTGTTCGCCAGACACAGTGGAAAGTAAGATCGACTCTGGGGTCTCGATAGCTTCTAGATCCTCGACAGTCGTACCGGAAGCGGCAGGCTCGAGAGTCGATTGGACTTCGTCGGCCTTTGTTTGAGCTTCTGTGACCTTCGCCTCAGCAAGCTCGATGAATTTCTTGAGGACCAGCTAGAAGCAAAAGGATTAGCCGTCTGGTTGTTCGAGAGGGCCGGCGCATCTACATACCTCGATCGTTCCAACGTTTGTGTTTTGTGCAGTATTCTTATACTGATATAATCCGTCTTTTGCAAGTTTTCCCTTTTTGAGCTGTACACAGAGTTCGACGAAAAGGATCATGACAGGTTCGAGAGAGGTGATGGGACTATTCCGCGATCTCTTGGAAGTGACATGTTCATGCAGGATTGTCAAAGCAGCAGAGGACTGCTCGACTGCGATGAGCTCTTGTGCTCGCTGTGGTCCCAGAGTATATTAGCTGCCTGTCTGTGGAGAGGAGGCGTGTCGGAAGGGATGGTCAGATTTTACCTTGAGCACATTCTCAGGCTTGGTGTGGGGCGGAGGAGGCATGCTGGGCAACCTCCTCTGTGTTAAAGCTGACGTTGAGATGTGGAACGCGTTTTAGCAGCGCTTGGTCTATGTGGCTCGATGAGTGATGTTCAAGGAGAAGTAGCAATTTGTGCGTGAGGCCGCCTCAAGACGCTAAGGTAATGGATCAGCCCTAAACCCGGCAAATTCCCCCTCGGAAGTGGTCACTGCAACAAATAGCATGTATCAAGTACCTTCCATCACAAGGCACGTCAACACAACATTGATTCCAGAACATCTGCAGCTATCAGTCCACTTCTCATCATCGTTCGCGCAGACTGTTCGCCCAAGTCAAACATACTCTAGCGATTCCTAATCTTAAAGCGGCACACTGCACTCTGGTTAGCGCTAAGGAATAGGGTTAGTCCGGTTTGTACGACAGAGTACCTTGCACCACCAGAGGCCAGAGAGGGAACAAACTGGTCAACCTCACCTTGACCCCCCCCCCCCTCCCTCCCAACCCACCTCATCTCTCATCTGCTCAATCGTCGTCAGCCACTGCTTCCTCTACCCACCTTCTGGCGACTACTGGGCAGCTTCTGGGCAGGAGCAATCGCAACGATGCCGGCGGCCCCCTACGAGATCCGCGCCGGCGGCGACGTCAAGAACAAGAAACAGTCAATGGCCGACCTAAAGCTACGACGGCTTAATGAACTCAACTCACGGCTAAAGGAGGACCTAGAGCGACCGAGAATCAAGGTCTCAGAGGCATCAATGTCGTAAGTTGTGGTCCCCGCGACGGCACACCGCCAATCTACAGCAACGTCAGTCCTGGTTCTAACCCACTCGGCGCAGATTGATACAATACTGTACGAACACCAAAGACTTCATGGTACCATCTATGTGGGGCTCGGTACGTTTGATAACCCTCATCAGTGTCTCGAAATGGGCGCGTTCAGTGTAGCGAGGCTGTGTGATGCAGCTTGCTAATCCCGTTTCGCGCTTTCCAGGTTGATCGTAAAGAGGACCCATATGCAATACAACAATCAGGAGGCTGTTGTAGTGTCATGTAAAGCATTTGTGTTCAGCCTGGCGTTTTACGGTCGTTTGCATGCGTCGCTTCAACTTGTTTCCTCGATACCTCAAACCCCCCACCTTGACCGGAATCGATCTACCTCTACACCACTATAACTGTTCTTCTAGCAACTATGGCAGCAAGTGGACGAGCAATGGAAACAGCTGGTGGGCATCGGTCGTCTCTCAGCTTCATCTGGAAGGACTACGCCCATTTGGAATAGGGTATGTCATCAAAGACCTTTCAATTTCGGCAGACATGGCAACAGATTCGTAGTTCTGGCTTGGGGGAAATATGCTTTTCCTTGGTCTTGGCTGTAATAGCGAGTTTCCTTTGATGTGTCTATGGTGGATGTCTATACGTTCATAATCGTGCGTGGATGGGTGGGCGGGAAAGGGCAGTGGCTGGTGGATTCAATGTGCAAAAAGCAACGGGTCTATTACCTCTTGAGGGCTACTGATTTGGAGCTTGAGTCTTTTCTGTAGATACCTTTTTAGGGAGTTTGAAATCCATCAAGACCTTTTCCATCACCCCGAGTTGGTCAAATATGACGTGAATATTCTAAACTACATCCAAGTTGGCTGTGAAACCTGTAAAAGCCAACTCTCCACCTCTTCGTCGAGCCTCGATTACCACTGTCCCTCACATTTCGCACTTTGAATAACACAGGATCCGTAGAGATTCAGTCGTCTCCAAAACATCCATGCCCATTCCTATACCCATTCGACAGACCTCGGGGAATCCTGATCAACAAGGCGAATCCGTTTCACCAGATGGACACCTCCGCCCAATCAGAAGAAGCCCTCGCTCCCGTCGTCCAGCTCCCTCGCATCACGATCAAGTTCTGCACCCAATGCAAGTGGATGCTTCGTGCGGCGTATGTACGTTGCAATAATCTATTCAGCTCGTCTATCCTGTGCGCCCTTGGATATGCAGCTCCTCTATCGCTCAGCTCTTTGCAATGATGCACCTATCGAAATCTACAATACCTTTCCCCCTTAATTCTCTATACACCCTCCAACCTTTGCGTTCAGCTCTTATTGCTCGTTCAGGCCATCCCTTCAAAGTCGATCCGATTGCTTGATCTTTCTCGTGTTCTACTATTGCCATTGGCTATGACTTTGCCTGGAAAGACCCTTTTCTTTCGCCAACCCCAGTCAAAACTGCTATTTCTCTTACATTGTCAATAGCGTTCGATTGGAGCAAGAACAAAACCCCCCTTCCAACACCCTTCATCCCCGAATTCTCTTATGCGCGAACCCATCTCCCTCTTCAATTACCATTCATCTCCAAACTCTACTCCTTCGCGAACACATCTCCCTCGCCCCCGCCCCATCCACCACTCACCCACCACCGCTCGAACCCCCCACTAACCCCCTCTCCCCCGCACCACTTAGTTCGCCCAAGAGCTCCTCTCAACCTTCTCCACCACCCTTGGCGAAGTCGCTCTCATCCCCTCCACCGGCGGCGTTTTTATCGTCGATATATTCTACGCCCCTGCCAGCAGCCAGAATATAGGAGAGCAGCAGCAGCAGCCAACCAAGACGCAGACGGCTAGATTATGGGACCGGAAGACCCAGGGGGGGTTCCCTGGTACGTATCTTTGTCACTTAGAGAATGATTGCAAATGAAATATTGGGTTTGTGCGATTGTTTTTGTGGGGGGGGGGGGGGGAGAAATGATGGGAGCCGCTCCAGTCGTCGGGCAGAGGTAGCGAGCAAGTTTGCGTTTTTCTCGTCTATTCGGATTTTCTCTATTTTCTTTATTTTCCTTTTTTCACAATCTCATTCATTCGCTCTCCTCAGCTCCCATCATGACGATCCCAACCTCAACCTCAACCTCAACCTCAACCCCTAATCTTCCCCCACGGGGCTCTCAACAACACCACCACTAACCCCCGCCCCCCCCACCAGAAACCAAAACCCTCAAAAAACTCGTCCGCGATATCATCGACCCTTCTCGCGACCTCGGGCACGTTGATGGTAAGAAGTCGATCACCACAACTACTTCTCCTACACCGGCAGGTCTAGATCGAAAGGAGGATGGGGGCAGTGGGGGAGATGGTGTGATGGGTCATGATGCGGAGACGGGGGTGACGATGGAGGCCGGGGAGGGGAAACAAAGACAAGAGGAAGGGAAGGGCGACGGGAAGGAACAGGAACGGGGAAAGGTGGAAGGGCAGGGGAAAGAAGCGTGTGAGGATTGCGATGGACTTGTGGGATAGCACCAGACACCATCAATTTGTGAATAATCCAGACACGTGTTCCATCAACGAATCAACGAGCGAAAGAGGCCCCGCATATTTCCCCTCGAGCACCTGAACATGTTCACCATGGCAACTCTACGCTGCCGGTTACAATTACAACGAAGTGATGGACGACGGAGTCCGTGTATTTCTGCTCTCACACCGGAAAGCGCCCCAGACAAGCGACGACTCTCCGCTCCGGTGCCAAGTTCTGTGATATCAATATACGAGCGTTGCCCTCCTAATATACTACCCGCTCTAGCCATGCCGTCCGTAAATCATCATCGTCGACCGTATCGCTCGCATTGCAGCTCGCCCAGGAACGGTGGCGAAAGCCGGTCCAGACCTTTGTGAAGCTCGTCATCCGTTGTCAATGTAAGAAAATCCCCCATCTTTGAATACAACTAGCGAAAGAAGTTTTTTCCCACCACGTCAAGGTGGCCTCCATTTCCCCGACCATAAAAGACAGCGACACAACACCATTTCGCCCAGTGCGCAAACCGGCTTACCTCCCGTGGAAAGGAACAACGCCTTGCTTCAAAGATCACAGGGGTATCTCTCCTTAAGATTGCCAAAAACGACAGGAAAGAAAATCAATAACGCCAATTCCCACCTCTTGTAATATCATGCATCGTAAAATATTACGGACTAGCGTCTACAGTCTTTCCCATCTTCTTCCAAAAAGTTAGAAACCTCGAGCTCTTTCTCCTGGCCACAGGTCTATGTCCATCGTCTTCGCTGCTCATGGCACCTGCGTGGCCATTGGTGGCTGAAGTCTTCACATCACTGCCCTTGTTGAGTTCTGGATCGACAAACCCATGCCCACTAGCCAGCCTTTCCACATCCACTGCACTTGGTGTTTCCTTGTGCGTGGGGCTACTGCAACCGCCACTGGTATGGAAACTCTTGTCGTCGCTGTCTACGGTAAGGAAACTGGTGGCTTGGGTTTCGGTTGGTGAGTAAGGCTGTGAATGAGTGATGCTAGTTTGAGCGCCCGAGGAATCACGATTGTGACTTGGAAGAAAAGAGAAATGACCGGTTGATGGGTTCGCAGTATAGCGTGCGGATCGGTAGTTGTATGTATCACTGCCTCTACATTCTCGATGCGTAGGATCGCCTCCGCCTCCATGTCCACCACTGGTGGCAAGGAGGACACCACCATCAGGATGTGGGGTGTAGGCGGCAATTACGGCGTTAGGCTTCCGAAGTGTGTCTTCAGGTCCGTGGCCTCCAGGCTGGACATTCTCATCTGTCGAAACCGAGGTAGAAGATCTCATGTCAATGGCAGGGCCTAATTGCAGCTGACTGGGCACTGTGTTACTCGATCGCCTTGTCGAAGTAATCGGATTCGCGGCTGGGTATGCACCTGAAGAGCGACGAGAGTATGAGGTCGAGTCTGGACGAGAGCCAACATAGCCTGGTGGAAGACCAAGAGATGAACGGCGGGAACCTTGAGATCGCGATTGAGGGCTCAAGTCAGGTGTCTCGCTAGTGGTAGGGTCAGGAGTCCCTAAAGCGAGGCTCGTTTCCCCGTTCTGCTCTAGTTTCCGTGGACTCTTTGATGGTCGTGGAGCACCAGACGTGACTCTTGATGCGGGTAGTCCCTCCGGATGCGAAAATTCAGGTTGACTAAACGAGCGACTTGGGCTTTCCGACCGTGAAGACATTGAATCTTCAGACAGGTTCTTACCATTCCCCGTCCTCGTCTCAACCATCAAATCGCTTTGTTGGATTTTTCCATCCCAGATCTCATGGTTGGCTTTCATCTCGTCAACAGCAAAGTCCATGGTAGGAAGAATCTTAGTCAATCCCTCGAACAAAGGACGTGCAAAAATGTTCATGAAGCCGATCTGTGAGTTAGCAAGCTTGATCAGATTTCCAAGCTCTGGGGGGCCACCAAATAAGGTTGTCGGCACACCAATCTTTGTCTCCATGTCTCCTTGATGTGCGAATTCGAGCTGGAGAATGTCGGCCCACTTGGCAGCTATGTCAAAAGGCCGAGCCTACCTCTCTGTTAGTAATGGCTTTTCCACATCAAAACAAGCAGACATACTACGTTGCTAATATCAGCACATTTGACGAGCAAAGCGCATACGAGTAACCGGTATTCGTCAAGTTTTTGGGAATTACACCCCTCCGTGCCCCTGTTTCCAATCGCTTCTGTCAGGTCTTTCAGATCGGACATGTACTTGAAATGCAAACCCATGTCTGTTGCCAGAATCGAATTAATCATAAGACCACGCATGCTGACGTCTTCAAAGGCTTGCTTCCAGTAGCGTCGGAGGATTTGCGAATAGGCTGCGCAATGAAAAGACTCGAGCACAGATTTGTCGTTGTAGAGCTGTGCGAGTGGCGCCTTGAGTGCCACAAGAAATGCATTGTTGACGCCTGGGTGGCCAACGTCATGTCCAATCGCAGAAATCAAGAGTGTGAGGGCATCGATTGGTTTCAGCAGAGCTGCAACTGGAGAGACTGGTTTGTTGGTGTCCGGCGAACCCCTGGAAGCCGGATAGGGTGGTATGGTGCCGAGCTGGAGGAGAAAATAGAAGATTGCTTGCATCACATCGACCACGTGGCGAAAGTTATGATAGTGGACAAACGAATTGTATGCAGCACGGCTGGCCAAGATGAAATTCTTCAGGTCAGCTGCAGGTGTTTCGTCAGTCTAACGGGTCCTTGCAGGTTGCCATGATTGCGCGTTTAGTCGAAGAACATACCGGCAGGTAATCGCCATTTTTCGAGATCAGGCATGGCCAATGCGTGGTGGAGCATGAGGAAAGCCGCCTGGACAAGCTGCTCTTCCGAATACTCATGTGCGGAGAATCCCCAGGTACCAATTGCTGTCGCCAAACTCGAGGTCTCGCTATGATCCATGTTGTATAATGATCTGAAACATCTGTAAGATCTCCAGTCTATACGAGAGAAGGAATGAAGTGTAGAATACCCAGCGTTGAAGCCATGCGGAATATGATCGGGATTGCAAATGCCTGTTACTAACTCAGAGACCCTAGGTCTGTTCCTCAGCGGATGTCCATCAACTCGCCAGTCATGGCAGAACTTGTAGAAAGTGGGTACATACATATCTTCCAGCATGTAGGCGTAATTATCAAGCCCAATCCATGAACGCTTTCGGACCAGGTTCGCAGCAAGAGGTTCCGTTCGCTCCTTCGAGGCATAATTGCGCGCACGGTATGCATGCGCGGTCAAGCCGTAGACTCGATCGGGTTGTAAAGGGCTGACAAGGACATCAATTGCACCGGCGTCAAGACATTTCTGTAATCGACGGGGATTCACAGTAGGTGCAATAAATGTTAGATCTTTGTGACTCGAGGGGCTGGATTCGCCGGGCATATCCAAGCCGCCAGAATAGGGGCGAGATGGACGAGCGATAGGGCCTCCGGAACCAAAGGTAGTGTTAATCTCCCAGTTATGAATCATGGCGATGGGAACGACCAATGTAGAGAGCTTCAGATTCGAGATCTCCGAAGCGATATGCTGCAACAGAGTGAGACCATAGTGGTCCTTCGGCTCCGTGACCGTGGAGATGAGTTTGTGCCGGGTAGAGGGGAGAGTGTTGAGTGCGGGAAACGTCGATGCGAGAGATCCAGGCGCGCGACGATCGTTGACCTCGATTTCCACGATTGTCTCCATGATAACAAGCGTGGGCTGGAGATTCGCGTTGACGGATTCGAGCTGTACCAGCCTGGCCATGCAAGTAGAACTAGATGCGCAGGGATACACTAGATAGCGTCAGCTTTGGACTCAAATTTAGGGGTCTGCGCCCTTGGTCTGCGCCATTGCGAGATGTGCACTTCGTGCGGTCTATCGAGTTTGTAAAGACATACCTCCATTAAAGGTGGCCAAGATACTCTTGAGGTTGTTGCGCACCTCTGCGTCTTCGGTGAGAATGATGTCAAAGCAATCTGGTTTCCGATCTACCCATGAGCCTCGTTTACGTAGTTTACTAACGTCCGGTCCGTTTTTCTGGAGGTGCTTCCCGTCGAGGTCCTGACTGACTCGCTTGTCGACATATATGACATGGTAAGCCGCATGATCCATGGCGGCTTCTGGCGGTTTTTAGTAAAGATGGAAGCTTGCAGATACTCAGCCGCCTTGAATTGACCTCGTGATATCACTCAAAAAGCTTTTGCCAACCTTGTGAAAACCCACCTTGTATTATTTCGCTGACACCAATCGAATCAGCAGGCCAATTGCCCCCTCAGCGACTATACGATTCAAACGATCGAACTATACAGTCCCAGGAAGTGAAATTGTGTCCATCCACTGGTGAAATCACCGCGGGTCCTTGGCAAACGCCTTACGGTTGTCACGGACTCCACGAAGGCTGCCACTATCGCGCCTTGTTGGTGGCGAACGAGGTCTAGTGTTGTCTACCCGGTAAGGGATCGTTCAAAGATGTGAGTCGAGACTGATGGCAGCAGGAAGCGCTGTTGGTTGGCTGAACGCTTGCGACCACACGGGCTCACCCACGCAATTCTACGCCAGTATCAAAAACGCTCAGCGAAGGACGTTCGAACGGGGAGGATCAAGGATAGTGTTCGGGGATTTTCGTTCAGTAAAGCGTCGCAGCAGTGTCGTGTCCAGATTGGCTTATAGTACAATAGCATACGAGAACCTCCTCGTCCCCACTGGCCTCGTCCTAATTCCGCACGCAATATACAACCGACCTTTTTCTTTTTGAATCCCAGGGACTTCGAAAACCTCGTGACGTTGCTGTCTATCATACACCAGTGGCTGTAAGCGGCGCCAGCGTCGCGGCGAACAAGACGTCGGACCTATGCGCAACATTCGGTTCGAGAATATGCGAGCACGCTGGGCGGTTGAAGCATTGGAGGACGGGGATGAAAGATGGGTGGGCAACGGCAGTGTCGGTGTCGGTGTCGGTGTCGGTGTCGGTGTCGGTGTCGGTGATGGTGATGGTGATGATGGTGATGGGGAGATGTGAACGACGACAATGGTAAACATATGGTGCACCAGTCAATAACATGGGAAGCGGGACCGAGACTCTTTGCTTTGACCAGTTTGGTAAGGGTAAGGGTAAGGATGGGGGTTTTGGTTCAGTAATGGTACTACTAAGTACCTAAGCAGGCATGTAAGGTAGGTACTTCCGTAGGTAGGATAGGGCAGGGACGGGTACGGTCGGGGCAAGCGCTAGGGACGTATTCGTCCCCTTCCTTGCCCTTGAGGACCGCAGTAAGTAGGTAGGCACTACATACGTACCTTAGCACCACGACTACCAAGCAGATCCGACAGTTAAGGGAAAGAGGTACCTTTGGGGGGTGGGAAACTACAAAGTCTACAAGATGGTTTAGGCAGGAAGTAGGGGGGGAACTGAGGTCAGCAAGTACCTTATGTACTAACTACCTAGTACGGGAGACGGACGTTCACGTTCTTTCCTCTTGTTCCCCACTAAGCGCAGGGCTAAGCTTCTATTCCTTCCCAGAATCCCAGCAACGAAACCGAAGCCCTTTACTCGTACAATACAGTCAGTACTTTAGGGAGTACGGAGTACTTCCGTCGGGGCAGTTACAGTAGTTCACTACGTGCGGCCGACAGGGGTTCTGGATAATGGATAATGGATAATACCCGAGTAGCCCGACGCCACTACTGACGGACTTTCCCCAGGGGTTATCATCGGACCGTCCTGTTTCTGCCAATCAAAAGGCGACCGGATTATCTCATCGGTCCGCTTGGGCGTCGTAGGAAACTTGTGGCGCGACTCCCTGACGCTGTTTCATCGAAGCTGTGGAATCTTCTTTTTGTGGGGGAAGAAGCCAACAACCCAAAGGGGGGGGAAGGAATAGAAAGACTCCGGTCACAACTGTAAAGAAACATGAAAAAGAGTAATTATTATTATTATTATTATTATTTCAGTCGCGTGTCTCGGGCATGGCAAAGTTAGACATTGTTTGTATCGTGATGCTTTATCTCGTTGTTTAATTGAGTTCGTTGATGCTAAAGTACTTTATACGTGTGCGGTGTACTTCCGTATGTACACAGTACCGCCCTTGACCGGGTGACTATCCCACGATCTTCTGCGAACGCCCAAGTCCCCAACCCCTGTCCCCCGCCATCTGATCACCTTAGGTACTTCTAGCCCATCGGTAATAATGACGTGATGGCGTTGATGGGCGTTCAAAGGTTCAAGCAACAATTTACTCGGTATCAGAAGGTAGGTAGTGTAATGGTACTTACTATACCTCCGTGCTACGTAGCCGGGGGTTTTATTCGTTAGTACAATCGTCAAATACAGAGTGAAGTTAGCCCCTGGCTGTGGCTTCCATACTAACAGCTGATACCCCGGATTACCGTATGTACTAGTACTGGTACTGCCCCCTGCCCCCCCTGGTCTCATACAATTGTTGTCTCGTCCCATTCGCCTTGTAACTCAGTACGGAAAGGATGATCTTTTGAAACCGATCCTTACCCAGTGTATCATCGCTCATCATCGTTTAAACATCCCCAACCAACCCACCCCCACGTATCGTCGTGAAATCTTGCTCTTTTCCCGCCCTGCCGCGCGTGCTCTGTATGGCTCGCTACTACTCAGCACCGTTGGCTGTCATCCGTCCCCCCCCGCCGACGACATCTAATATAATTATCCGGAGAAAACAGGGCGACGCCCGGCATAAGGGTCAGCAATAAATGCACCACATCTTGCTGCTTGCAGCGATGCGACATGCACGTAGCCACCGCATTTGCCTACGTGCACTGTGCACAGTACCGTGGTGCTGCTCCGGGGAGAGCTTGAGCCAGCCGGACCGCAAACACATCCGCGCGTGTCGCTGTGCGGCGTATCCCCTGACATGCCCTTCTGTGCATTGGGAACCTGTAAGCCACAGTGGCCGTGACGTTGGACCTGATGGATCCTACCATGCAGCAGCATATGCATATAGGCGAACACCCCCAAAGTGAGATCCCATCGGAACAGCAGTGCTGCATAGGGGCTCCGTTCCTAGGTTTTCCCCTATCGATAGGATAATAGTGCTGCGAGGCAGCCCTGTTCTGAAGCATGGATCCCGTTGGGATCGGATGCTGTGATGTGCATTGAGTATCATAGATTCATGTACCATGCGAGTTCTGATGGCTCCGAGGGCTGTTTCCGTGGCAGAACGCTCTGGCGTGCCTTCTTGTTGCGCTACATGGCGGTTGAACTGTAGATGCAAGCATTACCCTCGACCTAAATGGTTGGTGGTGTTGCAAAGCCGCAATTCGGTTGGCCCGTCGAGGAGCTGAGGTGTGGTGGCTTACTTGGTGTCGGATCAAAAGAATCTCTTGTCCAGAAGTAGTTTGTGCGCAGAATGGCAGAGATGCCGATCATGCTACTTGTGCGCAACGAATTTGTCACATGGATGCAGGAGATGTGGACTGAACAAGGGCTGATAGCAACACCTGTGTATTTGGTCGGGAGCAAACCATCGACGACTGGTAACCTCGTCGTCCCACTAAAATAAAACCATAACAGCATGCAAGCGCAAACGCCCTCGATAGAAATAGGATGACTAGGAAAACATGTCCGCATCCAGATCTACATCCCTCCCATCCTGTCCCCTCCTTGACTAGGAAAAACGGGCCACAATACACAATCGCCCGAGAAGAATTCGACCCCCAAAGGTACGCCCCAGCACCAATTGGAAGAAAAAACACTACGCCTCCGGTGCATGTTTTCCAAGGCCCTTTGAGCCAGTCACGACAAGATACAAAGCCCCTGAAAGGATCCTCGGCGAAGAGTTGACAACAGCATTGTCGATGTTTCAGGTAGGTCATGAGAGATCGAAGGTCAGTTCCTCCGTTCTCGTTGTGGACCGAAATCGGCCTCCGTGACCTTGCGCTCCTTCCGTGACTTGACCGAAAACTCCGCCTTAAGTGCCAAATGGTCACTTGGAAAATGATGGTTGGGAAATCCAGGAACCTTGCTTAAATATTCCTGGTCCACGTCCCCAAGCACACCCCTCACCTGGAGTGCATTTGCCGAATACCAGATATAGTCGATGAAGCCGGTGAAATTGGGAGTGTAATTTGTGAAGCTGAGCTCGTCCGTACCGTTATAAGCCGACTTGAGGCTGAATGGATGTGCCATACCATCACGAGTGAAGTTTCCATAACCGCGGTTTGACAAGTCGGAGTGGTCGCCAGCCAAGCAGCCATGAGTGATGAGATCGTAGACACCAGAGCCAGCAGCAGAGTTAAAGTCACCACAGATAATCAGCGGTATCTGCGGTCCGGAGGAGTATTCAATGGATGGACCAGGTTCAGGGGCAGGCTCATTGGGGGACTCAGAGACTGTTTCACCGTCGACTTCGGTATGTCGGAAGGCTGCTTTGTCTGTACATGGCGGATGTTTCGCCCACTTGTCGGCTAATTTAGACAACTGCTCCAGAAGGATTGCCACTTGAACAACTTTAACGTCTTCGTAGACAGGGTCCCAGTAGATATGAGCGTTGACGACAATCAGCCTTGAACCCGATAGTCGATTCTCAAAGAACGTTACGACAGCAATGTTATCTCGCGGCATGACGCGATTGAACGTATCATGTTCGCCTTTCATATCCGGTCGATTGATAGCGGTGTTTGCGAAGTCGATGAGATGCTTGTCCAGAAGTATATATTTGCTGGCCTTGTAGAAAGTTGCGCATCCATCAACCTGTCTGGCCTCCTTCTCCGCCATTGTCTTCGCTCTTGACTTTGGCCAGAATACACCTCGATAATCATTGTATGCTAGCTCCTGTCGAAAAAATCCTTCGTAATTTTCCTGGTCAACCTCTTGTAAGCATACAATGTCCGTGTTGTTATCCCTGACCTCCCCAATGATGACCTCTTTCCGGTAACTCCAGGCCAAAACTGTTGACGGCGTATAACCATATTGAGAGGCTGTGGCGTACTTGTCGCACAATATGTTGTATGAAAGAGCCGAAACAACCTCCTGAGTGGGAGTATCATCTAATATGTGCCAATCGCGTTCATTTGGAGGGGTACCACCTGTCATAATTTAACAATGTCATCGAAGTGTTCGGGGATCGAGATAGATAAGAGAGTCTTACCTGTCATGTCTTCCCTAAGGTGAGTCACAAGAGCCTTGGTACCGTTCTGCACAATCTCCTCCTTTAGACGCTCTTCCAAAGGGTTCCCTTCAATACCTAGCGTTTCCAGATTGTAAAGGTAGCCAATCTCAAAAGGAAGTAATCGGATGTTATTGTCGAAGAGCAAAAGCGACTTCAAATTAACAAGCATACCAATCTCTGCCGGAATCTCCACCAGCTGGTTGTTTGAGGCATCCAGATGAGTAAGATGTCGTAAATGCCCTACTGCTGGGTGAAGCCGTGTGAGCTTGTTGTTATCAATGAAAAGCTTCCCGAGGAACATGTAGTCCAAAAACAATGAGGGTGAAAGAGCTCGAAGGCCCTGCCCACTGAGGTCCATGGCGTCCCAATCCTGCCGTCGAACCTCCCCTTTCGTTGTTGTTCGATTGCGTTCTACATTTTCATCCTCTACTGGTGGATCCTCTGATGATATCTCCACTAATCCTTTGCTGACTCGCGTTACACCCTCCTTTTTACAGTGATGATGCGGGTTCGAGATGGACTGTCTTGCTTCTGCAACCAACTGTAGCTGATTCTGCCAGTGCTTGCTGATAGCTTCGTTATTCCCCGATTGGCCATTTATCGAGCTGCCATTATGGAGGTTGGCGGGTGTGAAATGGGGAGTAGCGTTAGACAATGTCCCTGAAGAGAATGTATGTTGATGACCAATGCCTGCATGACCGCCAACGTGGTTTTGCTGATGATGATGATTCTGTTGCCCGTGGTGCTGCTGGTGCGTTTGGTGCTGGTATTTGTGGGCCATGTTCATTTGCATATACCTCTGATGCCCCTGGCCCCCATTCATCATCACATGCTGTCCTTGTTGGTGACCTTGATTGAACATTCCGTACGGGTTATGAGAGGAGGTTTGTGAGACCGGAGAACGTGAAGGAGATGGCGTGTCGTTTGTGTAACCTCCCCTGCCACTATTCACGGGGGATCCGTTGCGGGGTAAATGGCGTTGATGATGGTTCTGTTGGTTGTGCTGGGTATAGTAGTACTGTCCAGCCCCAGGCTGCTGGAACCGGTAGGCACCATCTGCCATCTGGCAGACCGGGCGGATCGACAGAGGATTCTATTCGCAGACCTCCTGGATATGTAGTGGGAGTATCTGTTGCAAACTTTGGGGCTGTGGGAGGATAGGGCTTTCGTGAGAGTCTTCGTTCGATCATAGATTTGTTGTGGACGTGCTCGAGGACGTAGGGCTCGAATCTCTTTGGCAACGCCAAAATCAATAGGAGTTTACCCTTTTGTCTGGACGTCTTGCTGTGACGAGTCCTTCGTCGGTACCTGTCTATGGGACGGATGTGGCTGTGCTCGTTATTCACGCCAAAGTTACCCTTTACCGTTCCTAGTGCAGATTCGCTCTAACATTCAGTATTGCAAATGTAAGAGAGGATCTAGGAATGCGATGTCAACGCTTAAAGAATCTTGCGACTAGTGCCGTGAGGAACCCACCAGTTCAGAGATACCTCCACAGCTTGGTTTGCTTCTTTGCTCTATCTATTAGGGGAGCATTTGGCCCTGATAGACTATTTGAGTGTCTTTTATGTCCAAGGGATCAAGGCAGAGGAAGTGAATGGCGTTTGATTGTTTGCGGCACTGTTGTGTTGCGATGGTCCAATTCTCACCAGTGATGTTCCCAAAGTCGTCTAGTGCGGCTCTGGCGGCTAAATGACTAAGCAGCCTTAGTCGTAATTAACAGGAATTGTAGAAACACATGTAGATAGATGCCTGAATGCTTGAATTTCACAGGTCTTCACGCTGATCAGGAGTAGAGTTGATCGCAGCTGGTAATCTGGCATACCATGGGCTCGTCGTGTTATCTCCCGACATGGGTTATCATCAGGTCTACGGTTTGAAGCACAACGGTATAAAGCGAATATTTGCTACACCTCCGCAAACACAAAGGTGCTGTCTCGCTTCAACGGTCAAGACTCTGGTATGTATGTACCTTAGCCTTGCGCGTGGATGGCCGCCTCTCTCAAAAGCTACTTCTTCCCTGTAAACCCAACTTAGACCTCCAAGCATCCGAACTAGATAACACTATCCGGCTACTCGAAACTCGTAAAGTTCGGAACCAGCTTCGAAGCCTGTGTAGGTATCTAGGGGGTCAGGAAACTGGTGCTCCTAACCGAAGAATCGCCTTGTTCCTGGACGGCGAGTCCAAGTAGGTAAGGTAAGGTAGGACGTAGGTATCACGGCATGTAGGGGTATACTGTAAGCACTAAGGTAGGAACGGGTGCATCTCCGCAGACCGCAAGCAAACTCCACAAATGCTCCCTCGGCCCCAATTTACGCAATCTACAAAACTATCGATTTACTTTAATTCTGAACCATGGCTTGAATTGCTCGCACCTGTAAACTCACTTACTTCAGCCTGAGGTTTGAAGGGATTTCGATGCTAACCCTGGCTGACCCACAATTAATCTATTTAATATGGCTGGAGCCGGACCTCTTTTTTTCCCCGACACGCCGCAGCGTTCTTATAGAAGCTCGTCGATTTCTTCCGTCAGCCAACAATCCAGCAGGGTCAAATCCAACAGTCTAAATCTATCAAATTCGGTGTTACAGTCGCGGCATCGTCACAAGTCTCATGGCTATGGGGAAAATGCGAGGATATTAGAAAAAGGCCAAGGGGCAGAGATTGATAATCTGCCTCCAAGTAACACCGCCCCCACCGGCCATAAGCCCAAAGTGCCTTCTGGAGACTACATGGCAACGCCTTTCGCCTTTCGACATGGTCGCCGGTACCTGCGGGATCCAAGTATAATATACCCGCTACCCGTTGATTTGGTCGAATTACACAGGCAGAGTCTTCGTACGCTACTGCTCATGAATGTATTTGGGGCTCCGTTCTGCTCGACACTATTCGATGATCAACCGCCAAAGAAAGTTTTAGAAGTAGCTTGCGGAACAGCATTTTGGTCTTCGGCATGTCATAATTATTTCAAGCGTGAAGGGAATGCCAATATTTCATTCACAGGTCTCGATATCGCACCGCTGGCACCAGATCTCAGGCGGCATGGCGTGCACTGGCGGTTCATTCAACATGACCTTCGCAAACCGCCATTGCCCTTCGAAGACGAAGAGTTTGACTTCATATTCGTCAAGGATACATCGTTCTGTCGAACTAACCCACTGACGGAGTTGATGCGGTACCTCAAACCGGGTGGGGTGATTGAGGTCTGGGAATCAGATATCCTCATCCGTTGCATTCTTCCGTATGCATCAAAAATTCCTGAAGCGGCTGAAGAGGATGTTGATCAAGCCAAAGAAACTGCGACGTACATAATTACCTCCGAAACCGGATTTGCACATGCACAGAATTCCTACCTGCATGATTTCAACTCGTGGGCAAAGAAAGCTTTTGACAAGTTGAAGATCACCACTACACCATGCGCAATTATGAGCGTTGTGTCCAAAGAGTCGAGCCTTTACGGAGAGATTGGCAGCCAAAGAGTTGCCGTACCATTTGGAGAGGTGCGTTGGGAGCGTGAAGGTATTGGAGAAGAATTCGTAGAGAAAAAGGAGGAAAATGACTCGAAAAGGCCTGACAGACAATATGCCTCCGAGATTAGGGAATCGCGTGTAAGCCACAAGCGCCTGACTAAGGATCAGGCTGCTCTCCGACGTACTGCTTTGACGACGGTGATTGGACTCATTGAAAGCTTGGAGCCGATATTGATGGTAGAAAGTGGAATGAAGCAGGATGAATGGGATCGGTGGTGGGCTGGCCTCAATACCGATTTACTCGAAAACGAAGGTACATTAAATGGCGAGTGTCTTGAAATTGGCGCTTGGTGGGCTCGGAAGAAATAGGAAGCATCAAATATTTTCGTAACGCTGGCGTAAAGCCCTGTACTTCTTTAGATAATACCTGGAGGTATTTCGACATCAGCAAACAGGCGTCTTAATCGTATGCTAGCTTTGAAGGTTTGGACGTACATCGCTTCTACCTCTGCAAAGCAGTAAAGTGTCAGCATTCGATGTTATGGGAAAGATGCCAGTACAAATACATGGGCCCCACCTTTCTTCACATATTCCGCTCTTTCTATACCTTGCTTGATCATCTGCTCATCTTGGAGATGTGCTTGGGAAGCGAAAGCTTTGTGCAACCGAGATTGGAAGTACGAGTAACCCAATGGATATTCTCGCCCAAGATTCAGAAGCTCTGTACTCGCCTTATATCAGTATACCAGAAATATGAATCAAGAAAGATCCCTTGAAGGTAGACATTGGAGAGATTAAAGAGATCCCAAGCAGTATTGTGTTTACCTTTGTATATGCTAATCACCTGGCGACGTAAGACTGGGTTTGCCATTTCGGTCCATGAATATCTTGGGTCCTTGGCCATACAGCGGTCGTTGATGATGTATATGAATGGTAGAAGGATACATTAAATCAACAATATTCAACCCCAACACGTTGGAGAGAGACCGAGCACCAGAGGGGGAGATAAAAGTTGACGTAACGAAGCGTGTTGGTTCAGCCCTGATTTAGGCTGAATCGGCGATAGCGTATTTATCTCGTTTTGCTGCTGGCAACCGAATTCAGGGCAATGAGTAATGCGGCTCCAAAGTCACAGGCATACAACAATTGTGAATGCTGATATCATTGGCAAAGTGTCAGCTTTCTTACGCCAAAGGAGTAATGAGGCCCTTGGCCCTGTCCGAAGAAGTCCTGCTACCAACATAGCATATTGTCAATGCTGAACGAGACTTCAGTACGACTCATTGGAGCTGGTGTAATCGGCCTTCATTGATAGCTTGAATGCCGTCCTAAGTACAGGACAGCTTCATGACACTATACAGTTTCAGATGGATAGGTCGGAATTTACAATGTCGTATCGTTCCAGTCGTAAAGTTTGGAGCATGGAGATCATACGAGTCTGTTATGGCTGTACCGATGATACGAGTATGGGTGCAATGAGTTTTCTGCTTATATGCACTGAGGTAAGATACACACAAGACAATGCGTTGGAGCAAACAGAGAAAGAATTTACGCCATGCATTCAATGCAAACAAGAAAGAACCTCCAGACGCCGTTGCAAGATAATGCTTTCCTCCAACAACGAGGAATAGTTCAAGCGAGAGTTCCCTGCGAAGCTCCGAATTGGCCATCCTGCAATCCTGCACAGGTTGGATCGAATTGCGCAAGCCCGAGCAGTACGCCCGGGGGTGTTTCTCCGAAGAAAGCTTGTGCTCCACCCGTCGCGGCGCACAAATCGAAATGTAGTACCCTATTGTAATCATTCAGCGGCACCTGGTCGCTTTGCTGGCAGTACCCAGCGTCGGGACATTGATCGTTGATCTTCACGACGATCGGAGTCCCCACCTGTTTACCGTTGCTGGGATAGATGTTAGTCTGCGGCAGCAGGTGCCAGCACTGGCCGCAAGCAGCTCCCACACCGTTCACAATGGGGCTACCAGCCATGTATCCTTGCGTGTTGATGGCTGCAGCCCCGATTCCTTGGACTCCGGCGGCGGATGGCCCGCATGCCACCGTGGGGCCGCAGTTGCTGTTCCATGTGAAAGAAGCATTCTGAACACCGCTCATGTAGGGCGTGCTTCCCAATTGCCGTTTTTGACATCCGAGGGGTGATGCGAATGCAGCGGTAAGGAAAAGAGCGATGACTGAGGTAGATGAATGCATGATGGGTAGGTGTGGTAGGTGCGATGGTATCTCGTTATCTGTTGGATGTGCTTGGTAGAAGACCGTTTCCTAATTTAACCTCGAATAGTTTTTCTGATATATTTTGCTTGCAGTCAATGCTAGATGGCGATGGCCTGCCAATCGAAAATGTATAGAATGTTGTTTGCTTATAGTGAAGTAATTATTTGCATCCCCGTGGGATTGCCTTCATTTTATAATATGCTCTATTATGAGGCACCCCGTTTATCTCTTCCCGATTCCAAATCAAGTTCCCTAGATACCAAACAAGAGCCTCGATGCTCTCTTGGATTCCTACTTTGATTGGATGATTGGCTCGTCACGACTTCAGAGTTCATACTCGTAAGCACTGCCTACTGTTTTGCAATCAGTTCAGCCGTGTTCTTGAAACAAACAGACCACATCGCCCTCGGTCTAAAACCCGTATGCTGTCTCATAGTCCATTTTCTGAGCCTGCCACCGATCGCGCGCTCCCATAGCCTCACACCATCAGGGTCTGTCTAGATTAGCCAATGGTTGCTGACTACTCCAAAAACGTGATGCGGAATATAGCCTTGATGGCGTAAGCGTCAATGGAACGAGTTGAATCCTGCTGTTTGGCATCGAGACTCTTTGGCTTAGCTTCGAGACAACAACAAAATACTCGAACCAGATGAGCCTTGGACCTGCTGAAAAAAGGAGGTGTGCTGGTCGATCAATCATGTCCTTTCCGTGTCTTAGAAAGCTCCGAAATCTCATCTCCGCGTATTGTTACGGGCCCTCGAGCTCTTTCAATCCCACCGGAGCAGCAGCCTATCGATACCTAATTATAAGCTTGAAACGAGTAGTTTCGGGTAGGGAACGAATAAAACCGTTTTTTCTACAAAAAACGTGTATAATACCTCTTAGCGGCTTTTTTGCTTCGCTTTTTTGGCTTTTTATTATCTAAGCATACAAGGGTCATTGATTGGAGGATTACCCTGCTGTCGTCACCTCGCTGTCGTCCGTTCTACTAGCTAACCTGCTTGCAGATCCCTACCTCTCTACCTCCAGCAATGCCTTCGCAATGTGGCGGTAGGCCTTTGAATCAGCTCGTCGTCGATAACTTCCAGCAGATAATCATATCTGGAAGGCTTGCTACTGTTCAGTGCCGTCACTGTCATAAGATCATGGCTGATGCAACTACACGTCAGCAGGTTCATCTAGATCAGTGTGACCAGTACAGAAGAAGATCTACAAATCCGAATCGTCACTCGATTCAGATCATTCTCGATGCAAATATCAGAATCCTCGCCGTCGATGTAGCTAAAAGATTAAATCAAACTGCGGCAATGGCAGTAAATTGCTATGGTCAGGCTAAATACTTCGAGCGAGAGTATCCTCAACGAGTATTTGGATAGCGTCATCGACGGCCTGGTGCTTTTGAAGCTTCCTTTACATGGTGAAGGAGTCAATCTGCAGGCCAATTAACCCCCTATTAATTTGCTACTATAAATATATACCACCCCTGTGTTTAAAACCTCCTTCAAAAAACATGTATAAAACACGCTTTGAGCTAGCCTAAAGAAGGTAGTCAAAAAACATGTTTTAAACACGTTCGCACCCTAGTTTCGGGTACCATAGGGGGGTGCTATACTGTACGCTACCCTAAGTGAGTCGCAGTGTACTGTACCTACCTAATGTAACTCGGCCGACTTGTCTCATCCACAAACGCATCGAAACCTCATTGTGTTTTGACTTGGTTCGGGGCTGGTCGCGTAGCTACGAGTACGCAATCGCTGTAAAGTGATGAGAGGTTCGGGTTGATAGCCCTTCCAAGCCTCGAACTGCGGTTGACGATATCAGCCCTGACGAAACCCCGCCAGGCCCCTCACATTGCGTTCCGCTCCACCCCACCACAGCGATCATGGCAACCACTAGAGAAGGAACACATACCCTTCCCGATGGAACAGAACTTTACACCAAGTCGTGGATCGTCAGTCCCCAATCTTCCGGAACCTCCACCCTCGACTCCGACTGACAAACTTTGCCCCGCAGCCCGCCCTCCCCCCCACCGCAATTTTAATCTTCATCCACGGCTTCAGTGACCACTGTAACGCCTACTATACCCTCTTCCCTACCCTCGCGTCCCACGACATCCTCACTCACTCCTTCGACCAGCGAGGATGGGGTCGTTCCGTCCACACCCCTGCCGACCGCGGCCTTACAGGTCCCACTTCCACTGTGCTGGCCGATATAACCTCTTTCATTCAATCACGTCTCCCCTCGCCAGCGCCTCTGTTTCTCATGGGACATTCCATGGGCGGGGCAGAGGTGCTACATTATGCTGCGCGCGGGCCGGCGGAGGTGAGGAAGCAGATCACGGGATACCTCGTCGAGAGCCCGTTTGTGGCACTCCATGAAGCATCACAGCCCAGCCCAGCCATCGTGTTTGCAGGCAAGTTGGCTTCAAAGGTTGTGCCAAACATGCACATGAACAATCGCCTAGAGCCCAAGTGGGTGTCGCGAGACGAGCAGGTAGTCAAAGATTACGTAGCGGACGAGCTCTGTCATGACACAGGGACGTTGGAAGGGCTGGCGGGAATGCTGCAGCGCGCGGAGGAGCTGGATAAAGGGAAAGTGAAATTCGAGGATCGGGAGGGATGTAGGCTTTGGGTTGCGCATGGTAGCGGGGATCGGACGACGAGCCATGCGGCGAGTGCGCGGCTTGTGAAGAGGTTGAATTTGAAGGATTTGGAGTTTAAGAGTTATGATGGTTGGTATCATAAACGTTAGTTGAGCATTGGGGGTTAAGGAGGGAATGTGGATGGTGACTGACGAGCGCTATAGTACACGCGGAACCGAGAGAGGACAAGATTACGTTTGCGAACGATGTTGCGAAGTGGATTCTTGACAGGGCAGGTCCAGCATCGAGAGCTATTCCCAAAGAAGCACCAATAGCAGATCTAACAGCTGAAGCGAGCTATAGAATAGATGAGCTAGAGGATTCGGTAGGGGCTAAAAGCAGATTGTGAAGCTTGTGTAGCATAATATTCGAGAGAACATTTTAATGTATATATCTGCCTCGGTATCTTCAGCTGCTTTGTTCACGTCGATCCCTCATCTTCCTCCAAACGGCTAGAAAACCACCGCCCACTGTTCTTGTCCAGGGTTTCGGCCTGCAAATCATCTCCCATCCTGCGTCATCTTCTGCCATCGCTTGGGCCTGTTCCTCGTCTCTTGTTATAGAAGCAGAATTGTCCTTTAGCAGTGCTTCTTCATCCATGCTCTCTGCCACTGTTACCATTACGTTGGCTTTCTTCTCATTCTCTGCTTTGAGCAGTGCTCTTGGCTTCACAGCTCGAATGTCCCACTCCCGGCCGCCAGTCACGGCAGAACCCAGTTCAAGGATTCGATCTAGTTGTAATGGCAATCTTCTCTGTTTGATCAACTGAACACAGGCATTGATTTGTGTGACGCTAGGATTGAAGACCAGAAGGTTGCCATTTGTGCGCAATGCGGCAGCAGCCTTTTCTACATGAGTATGGGAAGACGGCAGGTCGAGTATGATGTGCGACATGAATGTCTTGTCTGTTGAATCTCTGCGCTCTTGCTCACGGATCGAGATCTGTTGGTCGATCCATTTAGAGATGTCGCCGACGTGAAACTCAACGTCCTTCATATACAGCCCCCTGCGGAAACCTTCGACTATCTTCCTCGCATGCTCAGAGTGTGTCGGTGAGATATCCAACGAATGAATGATTGCTCCTCGCTGATACCGCCTATCGTCGCTCGAGGCTAGGGGATTCGCGGCATGGATGGCTCTTGCTAAATAAAGAGTCAGGGCTCCGTGACCGGTGCCTGCCTCAAGAATCTCCAGCAGTGGGCCACTTTCGGTCAAGGGGTTTTGGAAAGATCCATGGATATCGAGCAAAGATACTATCAAATTGGCATCCGTAGGATATATCTACTGGTAACCAGAATCAGCAGTGCCGGAGTTGAAATGAGGAGAACGGGCTCACTGGTGTTACTAGACGGGGGGTCTCCGTCACGTATTCTTCGAGAGTAGGGAGATACACACGAACTTCGAGTCCTTTGCTGGTTGTGACGAGTTCTCGAGCTTGCTTGCCAATGAGACTATTATGACTGATGTCGCCCCATCGAGACGTTGTCTTGTCGTTAGGGCGAAGTGGCTTTGTAAAGACTGGATCCTGACCTCTATGTCGGAAGAACGCACGATCCCCCTCTTCGCAATGTCAGTTTGAGTGCTGAAATACGACAGTGGATGAAGTGTCACCTTGTATGCAGTCCGATCTCGAGGTCAACGATCTGCGATAGCTTGAGTATAGCCATCCAATGGATGAGCTTTTATACGCTCTCGCAGAGTGAGAACGTAACAACAGCATAAGCAATGCCGTTATAATCAGTCGAAGAAGACAAATGCACCAAACCAAAACCATTTTACCCCTTGACCATTAAGGTTACCTTACTTGTTTGACGCACGCTAGTAGCCCTGTCAAAATCCGCCCGCGGCTAAGGCAGCCCTATCAGCTCGCCTAGGCAGCTTTCCCCATTCGTGATCCAAAGCAAACAAACTTCCGTAACACACTTCCGACCATTCTTTCACACTCTCCAACATGGCCAGCTACTCAGAGCCCGAGTACTTGGTGGAACGTCGCAAGGCCGGACACATCGTTGTAAAAGGTGAGTGTGGATGAAATAGGATAGGCCATTGTCACCATCGATGTACTTACCCTCTTTTCAGAACCACCCAAATTTGATCTCGATGCATACATTGCCAATTACAGAGGTAGTGACTCTGGAAACAGCATCGGGCTCCAGCAGGATCCTGACTTCTCCAACTAGGTAGAACTCGACTTGACCGACTTATTGTCATTGGCACATCTTCGTCGTATCTTTACTTGGAAGCTTTGAAGGCCGCTGTTGCCGAAGCAAAGCGGGGCCGAGATGTCGGAATGTACCAAGCTGCTGTTGGGTACCTGCAACAGGTGGCTCCTGGAGATCCAGATGCTATCGTAGATGCAGCCTGGGTCGACAGAATGTCCAAACAGGTCAAAATGGAGACGGATCGGCTGGAGCAAGAGCTGAAGGGTTATAAGAATAACTTGATTAAAGAAAGCATACGAGTAAGCGCTCAATTCGAAATTTTAGAAGAGGTCTGTTGCTGATTCCACATCCACAAAGATGGGTTACGACGACCTAGGCCAGCACTATCACCGAATAGGCGATCTCGTCAACTCCTCCAAAGCTTACCAACGCATGCGAGACCACTGCACCACCTCTTCCCACATTATGATCATGTCCCTTCGCCTCACCAACGTTCACATTGACCAAGCAAACTGGCTTGCCGTCCAGTCAAACGTCCAACGCCTCCGCGCTTCAGGCCAGAAATACCCGGACGCCGACAAAAACTCCGCAAAACTGTCCGCCGCCATGGGCCTTGCGTATCTCAACTCCAGCAGCTTCCGCGAAGCCGCCCAAACCTTCATTCACACCGACCCACGCATGGTCCAAGCTAGATTCGATGATCCAAACGACGAAGAAGCCTACAATGAGGTTATTACTCCTAACGACATCGCCGTATACGGCGGTCTCTGCGCCCTTGCCTCCATGACCCGCGACGAACTACAGAGATGGGTGTTAGATAACTCCTCTTTTCGCAACTACCTAGAGCTCGAACCGCACATCCGCCGCGCCATATCCTTCTTCGTGTCCTCTAAATACTCCGCCTGCCTCGCCATCCTCGAATCCTACAAATCGGATTATTTGCTCGACATCCACCTTCAACGCCATCTCAACGAACTCTATTTCCAAATCCGCAGCAAAGCAATCTACCAATACTTCATCCCCTTCTCGCACGTCACGCTCTCCGCCCTCGCTTCCGCCTTCAATACCGACGACTCCACCATCGAAGTCGAGCTCACATCGATGATCAAACGGGGCGACCTCGACGCGCGCATCGACCTTGTAGACCGCGTCCTAATTGCTAACCAGGTAGACGCAAGAAGCAAGATGCATGAAGATGCGATCGTGATGGCGAAAGAGTATGAACGTACAGCGCTGCTGAGAATATTCAGGATAGGGGTTTTGAATGCGGGACTGGAGGTCAAGGGGCCAAAGGGGCATGTTGGGGGTATGGGTGGGATGACGCCAATGGGCGTGGATGGAATGGGGAGCCATGGTGGAGGTTATGGGGTCGGAGAGATGATGGGGCAGGGGAGGCATGGGTTGAGGAGTGGTGGGAGGTTTGGGTGAGGAGGCCGTTGTAAATTGCTTGCGCATTGATTTTGCGATACGGAGGTTTTCATGCATAGCGAGGGTGTTGGTGTGAGTTTACGAAATATGACGACATGGTTCTATGTTGAATGGACTATTTGTGCAGTGGTTGATTGTGGGGAAGCTGTCTGTATCACTCCCATTGGAGATGGTTGACAAATACCATGCTTTCTGCAGCCTCAATTACTGGATCCAGAAGACAACGGCACTTGACAACACCGCGCCCAAGCCAACACGACTTGTCAAGGGGGCAATGTACTCGTATTATTCCGCTCGATAGCGCTGTCTAAGCTAACCTAAACTAGAACGGGGAGATAGAGATCTACCAAAAGCTGACAGTTTCATTTGCAGTAAAATTTACTAGGTCTCAAAGCTGCTTGCCGCCGTTGTCGCCGTTGTGCTGTACATTGCCCCACTGGTAGCCTGCTGGGTCGCTGAACTTGTAGCCGTAGGAGGATGTGAAGTCGTCGAGGACTGCGGGGCCTCGGGAGCCTGCGGTTGGTTGTTAGCGAATGATTTTTGGAAATTGTAAGGGGATGACAGCATACCGTATGGGTACTCCATAGGAGTGATTTCCTTGTTGTTGTCCAGGTAATGCAGCAGAGGTGTAAAGATCCTCCAGCTAGCATCCAGTTCATCGTCGCGCACAAAATTCGAGTGATCCCCTTTCAGTGCGTCGAGGATCAGGGATTCGTAGGCCTCAGGAATCTTCAGGTCAGAAAAGCGGCGTCGGTATGTCAGGTCGAGCTCGGTGACGACGGTCTGCATGCTCAGACCGGGCAGCTTCGAATTCATCTTGATGTAGACTGATTCGTTCGGCTGGACTCGAATAACGAGCTCGTTGCGGGGAATGTCCTTGAAAATGCCGGATGTGACGTCCTTGAATTGGATGCGGATTTCCGTCTTTTGCTCGTTGAGGGCTGGGTCAGATTAGTTAGAGATACAAGAGCTGTAACTGTGAAGCGTAGAATAAACATACCTTTGCCAGCCTTCAGTATGAATGGAACACCGTCCCACCTCTCATTCTTTATATGAGCGACCATAGCGCAGAAAGTAGGACATCTTGAATCTTTGGGAACAGTATCGTCTTCCTTGTACGCCGGCTTATTGCCGTCCAGGGACTTGCCATACTGGCCAATAATGACATTCTTTGGCTCTATAGCCGGGATGCCACGCAGGACGCGAACCTTCTCATCGCGGATATCTTCTGAAGAGAAGGAAATAGGCCTCTCCATTGCGAGTAAAGTGAGTACTTGCAGCAGATGGTTCTGCATCACGTCTCGAATGATACCGAACTCGTCGAAATAACCCCCTCGGCCTTCTGTTCCAAAAGGCTCTTTGAAGGTTATTTGGACGTTGTCAATGTGGTTGCGATTCCACGTAGCTCCAAAGAACTCATTCCCGAATCTGAGAATGAGGATATTTTTTACCATTTCTTTCCCAAGATAGTGATCAATACGGAATATTTCATCCTCTTTCCAATTCGGTTCCAATGCCCTCTGCAGCTCTCTTGAGCTACCGAGGTCCTTGCCAAAGGGCTTTTCTACGATAATGCGGGCAATGCCGTTTTCGGGGTAGCAGTTCTTCTTTAAGTGCTGCGAAACCGTGATAAAGACACTGGGGGGAAGGGCCATGTAGAACACCCGGTTCTGCTGTTCCCGACCCCTTTCCAGCCAGTCCAGATGCTCATTCAGATTGGCGAAGGAGTCGTCTTCGTCGTACTGTCCCGAGATATATGAGCACAGGCAGCAGAAGTCTTCCAATTGTTCCTCCATCTCCTTCGTTGGCACCTTGATGTACGACTTAACCCGCCTGAGGTACTCCTCGTGGTCCATCTTTGTCCGCGCATACCCAACGATTTTGATGTCTTTGGGGAGAAACTGGTTCCGGTGCTGTAAAGACATTAACCAAGGTTCTGCCTCTTACCTGAGGAACAGAAAAACCTACCAAGCCAAACAAAGCTGGGAACTATAATAAGTCTGGTCAGCCCCGGAAGTTCCTCATGCTATACGATTCTTCTCATACAGTCTTCTTCTTCGCTAGATCACCGGACGCTCCCAACACGACGATAACAGTATTTTCCTTAAGCTCAATTGTGCTGCGCGCAATTTGGAAGGTCAGTGGAGAGGCTTCAAATACTGCAGGAGGGCTGGAGAAGCTCTATGCAAGAGAGATGTAATCGCAAGAGGCATGCTTTACTCCCGCCGTTATTTACAAGTGTTCAGACGCAGATGAGAATTCTGAGCCGTACGGAAGCACCGGTGACGTCTGTGAAGAGTTAAACAAAAGCACTCACCCAATGTTGTCAGGCTCTTCCGGGTGGATCACGGTCTCAGCCATGGCGACGATGGTAGAACTTTGGTGGAAACCGTTTTAGTTGAAGCTATGACGGGGATATGCAGTGACAATTCTGGGTGGGGGAAAGATTTACTCGAAAGCTCTGTTTTGGCGGAGGATGACGACCTTTTGTTAGTAATCGATCAGGAAGCCCGTTGAAGTGCGAATATCTATCTATGCTAAAGCGAGGCTGATTTGTCCAATGAGATAGATGACAGTTTACAGGTCAAGCAGGGTAGGTAGGTAGATAATCCATCTTGCTTTACTATGTACTTTCGTAGAGTACCGTTCGTGCCGTTGGAGAACACAAGGTATGATACACACTCACCACCTTCGGTACGGCCGAGCATACCTTAGCTCCGAAGATACAGCTGGTAGCGTGGTACGGAAGTACTTTGATGTAAAGTAAGAAACCCGCCAACATCCGCCACTAAGCACATGGTGATATCCGTGTGCACTGAATCAGGTCCAACTTGTCTTTACTCTGGTGTCGTCCCATGCGGTTATCTCCATGATAGGAGTCTCAAGATGCGGAACTGCTGTAGCGCAATGGAATCCTGGATTAAATTAGAAGTATAGTAAGGTAAAGACCTCTACCTTGAAGAATGAAGGAGGCATGATGAAAACAATCATAAGCAGCTCGTGCTAACCGAGCCCTGATAAGCGAATTCGGTCTAGCGCGGAGCCCACAAATGATAAGGTGTTGTGAAAGCCGAACGAAATCAAAGGACAATCAACGCATTTGACGCCGACCCATCAACAACGCCGGCAAAAGGGCTCTCTCTTTACCACAAAGTTTCAGAAGCACTGAGGCCGAGTAATCAACATGCCCTCCGATGCAGGACACCGATGTGAGTATCTTACCTTCCAGGCCTGCCCTCTCGCAGACTTATCGAGCGCAAAGCTGGAGCTCTCCCCCAGATTATCAAGCACATCGAGCACTTCGTTTCCTTTCTTAAGGAGTAACTCGCTAACCAATCTATCTAGTATATGTCAAGTGAGTCTTGGAATTACTACTCCTTTGCACCGGGCCCACAATTGCCAGCTCAAGCTGCGCTGGGATACAGGAGACCATTCCAAATTCTGGAATGCAGTACTGACGGAGTGCTTGGGACAAGGGGCCGGCATCTCAGTTACCAACGAGGAAAACGCAACACGAATCCAGGCACTAGGTGCGTTGGCACAAGAACCAGCAATCGATGGAGAGATGGACTGACCAAACCAACAGTTTGATCAAGATCGAGGGTGTGGACGACCCAAAAGCCGCTACGTAAGGTCACCTCTACACGACACTTATACAAATCTGACTGAAATGTTTGTTTTTCGCAGCTTCTACCTTGGCAAGAAAGTTGCGTTCGTCTACCGCGCACAGAGGGAGGTGAGAGGAACAAAGATTAGGGTGATATGGGGTAAAGTTACGCGGCCGCATGGTAGGTGGAACCAGCTACGAAGTTATCTTGGCGGGAACCGCTTTGCTGATGTGATGACAGGCAACTCCGGCGTAGTGAGGGCTCAATTCAGACGCAATCTTCCTCCTAAGTCGTTTGGGGCATCCGTCAGGGTTATGCTGTACCCATCATCGATTTAAGGCGTCGTGCGGGTTAGGGAGCGATAGTGTGCTACTTGCTGCATGCGACAGTGAAACGGAGGACTCGATGTTTCATATGAGCTCCCCAGCACATACTTATAGCGGCTATCAAACTCCGTCAACTTCGCATTGTGCTTCCTAAGCATACCTCCACTGATTGGCCTGATCGTTGATGAAGCTGTGGTTAATGACAAGACCATACCTGAGATTCTCCAGCCTCACGGAGAGAACATTTACGAAGCTCTTCATGTAGACTGTAAAACCCCGGGCAACTTAGAGTGCTGCGGCGCTAGTACACGTAGAGCTCCACACTAGTCTCGGTAGTGGTACCTAAGTTAATAAAGTGGCTCTCCTCTGATTTTTCCCTGCCCCCCCATAGAATCCCGTTCCGTCATCTGTCTAAATAAACACCATTACCACTCCGGAGAAAGGACCGCCAACACAACATTCGTTTAGCACTGCAGATTATTGTTGCATCGATATTTCGAACTGTTTACTCTCTTCGTCCACTTGATCTTTGTATCAGCGGAAGTTCCTCTCGCTTGAACCCTTTCACAACATTCGCAGCTCAGAGAGGGCAAGATCGACATCTTGTTTCGTATTCCGGCAATCTTTCAGGGAAGCCTGTCGTTCTCTGCCTGTGCTCCATTCGTTGACCGACTACATAAATCCTCATTCCTAACCCTCTTTACTCTAGAGCTTGAAGCATAGCTACACATCATTCTCAACATGACCAGGCAGCGCAGGAGCTCGATGTTGAGCTTCAACAGGAAGAGCAGTGGATCAGTCCCAAAGGTTGATCTCATTGAATCACCGCAAGAAAAAGCTTCACACCGTGTCACTTCCAAGGCAGATCCATCCAAGGCGCTCAACGAGAAGCAACCAGGTTCGTGGTCTCACATTGCGCCGTTTTACTTACCCTGATCACTTTACTGACCATGCTCAGCCTTTCAAGCTCTTGAGCAGTCCACTATCGACTCTATTCGTTCTATGCAGCACCGTGATTCCAACGGAAATATCATAAGTAATACAACCTCCAATGTCTTTCCAACTTAAGCGGTCGCTGATTCTTTAGCAGCTGATCCTGACCGATCCAACCCTACCCGATCACGACTCGAACGCCCCTTAGATACCATCAGATCCTTCGAGGCAGCAATTGATGGATCATACAATCGTAGGCCAATCTCCAGAACAGGTACCGTGTCTCGACAACAAACGGCCTATGTGTAATTAGACTGACTCCGTATTGCTGCAGCGTCGACAGATGTCGCAGGTGTGCACAACCGCCGCAGTAGCTATCACCAAGGTATGAGAGGGATATCTTTCTTCTACTATCCCTTCAGTATCACATCACTGTCGCCTTGCATGCACATTTGTTTGATGTTGGATTTGAATAATTTCATTGGGCCGCGCGTACCTTCTAAGTCTCGGCCGATCTCCCGTATCTCTTATCTCATGATGAGATCGCTTACTGATCCGTGCTCATTCATTATCATCCACTAGGGTACAATAATTCTCAGCAACGCTCACCTGGCGATGGCGGAGGTTATTATGGTAACCGCAACAGCACAGTAAGGCCTGATAGCTATATTGATAATTATGCACCTCCTCCCCCCAATCATCATAATCAGGGGCAAGGCCGTCGCTTCGGTCCAAGGGTGAGCTCCGACCCTGCGCTGCATGGCCAGAATAGCCAATCCGGCCAAAGCGTCTATCCTTCCCATGGGTATCAGCAATCCTACGATACAGTAGCGTCATCATCGGGAAACGGAAGCCATGCTACTGATCAATGGGGCAACTCGACAGATCCTAGTAGCGAAAACAGCTCAATTGATAGAGTACCTCAAGCGCCAAAACCCGATATTGGCGAAGCTTATGGTTTCAATGGTTTCGGGGGTGCCCCAAAATTTCAGGGACCTATATTAGAGGAGCACGGTCAAGGCTACCCTGCGTACGGGCAGCCTGGCTATGGACATCAACAGAATATGACAGGACCTGGCTACCAACCCAATGGCAGTGGATCAGGCCCTCCGGCTCCCCCACCACATGTGCTTCCTAAAGAGAGTGCACCCAGGGTGCCTATCAAGCTAGGTAACTTGCCAAATGGAGCGGGCACAACGAGGGCCCCATCAGACGCCAACAGCGAAAAGCGGAAGAGCTGGCTAAAGCGAAGGTTTAGCCGGAATTAGTGGGGTTATCTGGATTTGTTGGATATGCTACAACCAAATTGGGTAGTCGGGAGTCATGGTGGCACGGCGGCGAGAGGGACAGCGGGAGGTGCAACAGTACATATGAGAGATGGTAATGCCTAATGGGATACGCAATGCATTTAGTTATGACTGGCATAGACGGCGTTTCGGGTTGTCTGCATGGCCCGGAGCCGCTCATAGCTAATCACAATTAGTGGAATTGATGATCCTTTACCATGCTGCATGAATCTTTGCAACAAAAGGAACCTTGCGTGAGCTGGTTACAACAAGGCATTTGTTTTAACTCGAAATCCTATTCACAAGTGATTACAATGATAAGCATATTTCATCTGGCCCAGTTGTTTGACTCGAAGACCACCATTTTCTTTATTGGAGTATGCCCAATCCTAGGGTACTATCCATCTCTTGACAATGTCTTCGAGGAGGTTTTGATGATGCCCATTTGGAGGAGGGTACATTCTTTGATGCTTTAGTTCGCATGAGAATGAGATGTATGGGCACCAGCTTGCTCCCCACACTATACGGTCTTCGTCGAACAATGCAGAAACCTAGATTATTATTGCCCCTTCTTAGCCTTCTCGTCAGCTGCTATCCTGTCGCTCTCATCATCCTTGAAAGCTACAATAACATAGGCTATCAGGACAAGGTTAGCCATGAAGGCAGCAGTGGCTCCTGCATAGGTTGAGTTTCCTAGAAATCTCTCAGTAGATGCTTTTTGACCAATTATCAGACTGTGACAGACCTCTGAATATGGAATTGAGTGTCAGAAAGTATGTGCCAATGGGTCCTCCTATCATAGCTGCCGTAAAGCCTAGCAGCTTGTATATTACAGTTCTGGGTAGAGAGGCCATTGTTCAGCCGGGCGTCTACTACGGTAATGGACAGGCACTCACGCTGGGACTGCTGGGGTGATACTAGACTTTGCCGAAGCACTGGGAGTGATTCCATGACTATCGTCCTTTCGAAGCACATCCTTTTCATTTTCATTCGATGATATGATCCTTCTTGAAGTCATCTTTGGGCGTGTAAGGAACGACGGCGGAGTGTTGCTTACCGTACTCGCGTAGGCTTGTCGCGCGTTTTCCCGCGTAAAGTGCGTTTTCCCTCAACAAGGCTTTATTCAGTGGCTCACTTTCTTCCATTCCACTCGAAACCGCATTGAGATCTTAGACAGTTTGCTACCGTTTTCTTGTCACACTTTCGCCGTTAGAGAAATCGAGTAATCATACAGCATGCTTTTCTGTACCAAGCTCATCCGGTCTAACATTCAAGACGTCATCTAGGACTTCTTCTTGCAGCTTTTTACTTTGTCGTACTTGTGTAATTGAAAGTATGGACTCTGTGTTAGAAACGCCAGCGAAGAGGAGGAAAACGGAAACAGGGCATGTGAGCGGAAGTCAAGCATATGATTCCCAGGATGACAGTGGCGACAATCTCTTCATCGACTACGAGACTGTTGCAACCATCCCGGTTACAAGGCCATCTCCTCAGCGTGTGATGCCGGCTGAGCCGCCGTCCTCTCCACCTACGCATATAACCCAACCAACACAGATAATCAGCAAAGTCACGCCAGGTCTGAACAGTGTTGGTCAGAAGCATTCGATCCTACAAGTTGCAGCATCTTCGCCAACGAGACCATCGATCCCTCAAACCCCCACACCTGCAGTCTCCTACAGACCAGGGGGGAAACTAGCGAATGTGATGGCTCCTGCTGGTACAGCCTTCCGGCTTCCGATGGGCGTTGCAAAGCCACCTCCATTCATAGATATCAGCGACGATGAAGGACCTATTTATCGGGGAGGATCATCTGATGAGGAGTCTCAGAGAAACCATCGGGCAGACATCAAGCCTTCAACTTTCGTCAGCAGTGCTCAAAAATTTCCTGGAGCTGATACAATCAATCAGCTTGCGGCACGTCCTGCATCCAATGGTATGGATCGGTTTAAGGAGATAACCTCAGGATCGTTCTACAAGCCCTTAGAGAAAACCAGGCCCAACGTACAAGGATCTTCGCTTTCAGGATCGGTATATGATTCACGGAATAGAGATGAAAAGCATACCATATCAAGAATTTCGACCATCGAGAAAAGATCATCGGATGTCATGGCCAACGCGTATGGAGGGTCAAACCGACCAGCAAAGCCGGTCCGCCAGACAGGTCCTGCGAAAGCCCGAGCGCCTCCGGATATCTCTATTGATGACATAATGGATTACCAGTTACGGTCTAAAGTTCAGCGCATGCGGCAGGTTCTTCCCACAGCGACTGTGCTGCTGTGCCGGGATGCATTGGTTGCCAAGAAAATGAATTTTGACGATGCAACGGATTATGTGATCTCCATGGAAGGACACGCCGAGGAAATCGACCTGACACTTACAGACAATGATGAAACGAGTCGATCCATAGCACAGAAAAAGGTTCCTTCGAAGCAGCAGATTAAAGCTCCTATCCAATCTATCCAGGAGCGCTGGGCCACACAGGCATTACTAAAGAACTCGCAGCCTCAGGCTTCTTCTCCTCTCGCTGGTTCTTCTCCTCAAATTGCCCCCAAGAAACCAAGGAGGCGTCTTATTCAGGGCCGAAAGAAGCAATCCTCACCCGTTCCAGCTACGCCAAAAGGACTCTCTCCTTCGCCACGGCATGTCACACCAGACTCTGATTCCGACTCAGCGGTGGTCCTCGAGCCGGATGATGAGACCGAGCTTGATGGCAAGGTCCTTAATTTCTTCAATACATGCTCCGTCCCTGATCTTGCAGATATAGCTGCAATCACAGAAGAGATTGCGGCGGTGTTACTTTCGCAAAAGCCCTTCCGGACTTTGGACGAAGTAAGACAAATCTCAAGTGATGTACCCACAGGGACCAAAAAGAAAAAAACGACTAAGAAGCCATTTGGTGACAAGATCGTTGACAAGTGTCTTGAGATGTGGACTGGCTACGAAGCGGTTGATGAGCTAGTGGAACGCTGCGAGGGATTAGGAAGGCCGGTAGCGGAGGAGATGAAAAAATGGGGTGTAGATGTCTTTGGGACTGCGAGAGACGGTGAGCTGGATCTGGTTAACTTCGAGCCATTTAGCAACAAACCCGAGTCAGAAACATCAACGAGAGATTCAGGAATAGGCACACCCACCAGTACAACGGTGTCTGCCGATGAGGATGAAGAGGGGGCCGTCAAGAAGGCTTCGAATGATAGTGGTAGACAGCGCAAACAGACAATTTTAGCTCAACCTTCGATCATGGCCGAAGGAGTTGTTCTCAAGGACTATCAAGTCGTCGGCGTCAATTGGCTGTCTCTGCTTTTTGACAAGAAGCTGAGCTGCATCCTTGCTGACGACATGGGTCTTGGGAAAACGTGCCAAGTTATTGCTTTTCTTGCACACCTTCTAGAGAAAGGAGTGAAAGGACCACACCTAGTCGTCGTTCCCGGGTCTACTTTGGAGAATTGGCTGCGAGAGTTTTCCGTCTTTTGTCCCAAGCTCTCTGTGACACCATACTACGCCGGCCAAAAGGAAAGATTTGGTGTACGAGAGCAGATTCAGGAAAATATAGGGGACCTGAATGTCATTATAACTACGTACAACATGGCCAAGCAGAAGGACGACAACAAGTTTCTCCGGCATCTTAAGCCTGTTGTTTGCGTCTATGATGAGGGTCACATTTTGAAGAATAGTAAATCCGCAGGCTACGATCAGTTGATGCGTATTCCAGCTCAATTTCGCTTACTATTGACGGGTACACCACTACAGAACAACTTAAGTGAGCTTGCTTCTTTACTTGGTTTCATCCTTCCCACGGTGTTCAAGGAGCACAGTGAAGAGCTTGATTACATCTTTAGCCATAAAGCCAAGACTACAAATGATAGCCACGCCGCCTTGCTGTCAGAACAACGGATCAACAGGGCAAGGTCTATGATGACGCCGTTTGTCCTGCGTAGGAAAAAACATCAGGTCTTGAAGCACCTACCCGTCAAGACACGCCGCGTCGAGTATTGCGAGCTATTCCAGTCGCAGTCTGGAATCTATCTGAGCGAGACGAAGAAGGCTATGCAAGTTATCGAAGACAGAGCGGCTAAAAAGGCAGGTATCAAGGATACGAGCAATATCATGATGGCTCTTCGCAAGGCCTCTATCCACCCTCTTCTCTTTCGTCGCTTATACAATGAAACTGTACTCGCAAAAATGTCCAAAGCCTGCCTCAAAGAGGAGGAATTCCACGACCGTGATGTTAATCTCGTCTATGAAGATATGACCGTCATGACCGACTTTGAATTGCACGCCTTCTGCGAAAGATATCCCAATACCATGACCCCATTCGTCCTCCACAATGACGAATGGATGGACTCTGGCAAAGTCAGCAAACTGTGCTCCCTACTCACGACGTTCAAAGAGAAAGGCGACCGCGTCCTCGTCTTTTCCCAATTCACAATGGTGATGAACATCCTCGAATACGTACTCGAAACCCTTGGTATCCGCTTCTTCCGCCTCGACGGCCAGACCAGAATCGACGAGCGTCAAGACATGATTGACCAGTTCTACGAAGACCCCGAAATCACCGTCTTCCTGCTCTCTACCAAAGCCGGTGGTGCGGGCATCAATCTGGCGTGCGCGAACAAGGTCGTCATTTTCGATAGTAGCTTTAACCCGCAGGACGACATCCAGGCGGAGAATCGCGCGCATCGGGTGGGCCAGACACGGCCTGTGGAGGTTGTCAGGCTCGTCACGAGGGGCACGATTGAGGAGCAAATACATGCGCTGGGGGAGACGAAATTGACTTTAGACGATAGAGTGGCCGGGGAGGTGACGGACGAGGTAGAGGATAAGAAGGCCGAGAAGATGGGGGCGAAGAAGGTGGAGGAGATGATGTTGGAGAAGATCAAAGCGGACAAGGAGAAGGGGGATGTTGCAAAGGAGTGAATGGGCTGATGTGGTTGTTGGTGCTGTGGGCGCTGTACGAGGTGTGGATGTTCTGTGTCTGAGCTCGTGTTCGGAGGAGGTGTTCCAAGTCTTCAGGAGCAGCGGCGGGTATGTAGGAATGATTGTCAGATGAGTGGGGTATTGCATAGCGAGAGCGTTGGTGAAGGAATAGCCATGGTCTTAGGAGTGTCATTCACATGGTGTTTTGGGACCTATCAATCTATGCACTAGACGGGCTTGTTCGTCTTTGGGCCATAACCAGAAGAGGTCCGACAACCAAGGATTATCGCCTGAGTCTAGTCAAGGCGGATTTTCCCCTGCTCAACCCCTTCCCCCCTGACCACATAGGCGTGGAATGCGTATCAACGTCCATACTCGTGAATCAACCGTAACCGCGCACCAGTCTCCTTTCAAGCTTCGACTATTCACTTACCTATCCCCTATCTATCTATCAGGCCCCCCGCCCCCATGGACCACTCCCCAAACCCATCCCCCATGCTCTCATGGGCATGAGACCGACCACACTCACCACCTCAACTCTGCGTTTTAGGCTTCGGCACCGCCCCGACTTTCGGCGGCAACACCAACGCACTCCGATCGTTTCGCCGGTAGAAGTCGGCCACCACCATGGCTGTCTTCTCGGGCTGGTCTTCGTGGATGAAATGGCCGGCGTCGGGGAAGACTTGGAGTTGGTATTTGCCTACCGGTGGGTTTCTGTTAGTTTGGGGTCTCTTTGCAGAGGATGGACTAAGTGATGAGGTAGACAGCAGGGGACAGACCTTGCATCTGCCCAATCATCAACTCCTTGTCTAATCGATCTGTGCCGGCGAGTAGGAGTAGTTTCCCGCCTTTGGCTTCGAGGAATTTCTTGCTGAGTCCGGCGAACCAGCCTTCCCAGAAGGGTTGCGTGGATGCGAGGTCGGTACGCCAGGTCCAGGATTTCGCGGCATCGGACGGAGCTTGCGGGTCTAGGTCTTGGCGGAGGAGGGAGGGAACGGAGATGCGGGCGGAGGTGGTGTTGCGGATTGTGCGGGAACGGGTGCTTGGGGAAGAGTTAGTGGTGGGCGAGGAGGGACGCTGAAGCATGGGGTGGTTGGGTGAGCTTACTGCCATTCTATGGCGGATGAGATGGAGGGGAAGGATTTGGGCCGGGTGGAGAGGTAGGATTGCATGCTTTGGAGGGCGTCGATGGCGGAGCCTGGGTTTAGTAATTAGGCGTAGGCATTTTCAAGATCAAGGGAGTAGACAGAGGAGCCGGAAGTAGATACCTTCGACGACATCGAGGACGGCATACCCTAGGACAGCGTCTCCCAGTTTCCCACTCATAGCCAGATCGGTCACTACCGCGCCGCCGAGGCTGTGGCCAATAAGCACCAAGCCAGGCAGTTCAGCCCAGCCTAGCTTTTCCTGCATCAAGCGGATTACGTCAAACAGGTCCCGACTCAGGGTTCCCAAGCTCAAATTCAAAACACCGTCGGGACACGACGCTCCAGATCTCTCAATAACGGTCTCGCCATGTCCTCGAGCATCAAGAGAAAGGACACCAGCGTTGGGGAGGGCTTTGCGGATGGCAGACGTGAACAAAGCAAATGAGAGACCAGAAGAGCCGGCTCCGTGGTGTGTTACGAACAGAGGGCCTTTGCCTGTGGGTGGCGTTATATAGGCGTGATGGATGATAGTTTCTGTAGCATGAGCGTTTTCTAAGTAGAGTTCTTGATTGAAACAATCTCTCCATGGGAGCTCGGCTAACGCATTTCTTCCGGTAGGGGAACTGGATGGCGGATCAATCAGAAATGTTATGGAGTTGGCATCAACTAGCTTTCAAAGCAAAGACTTGGATTCATGACGTGAAGACAGTGTATCCATTCTTCAAGATGACAACAGAGAAGGAAAGAGCATTCAGAATGAACTCCACGAACCCCTTAGGTCTAGCAAAGAGATGCTTACTCGGCGATGGTCTGATAGTCCCACTCGATGAAGCCGAGGATGCTGAGGACGCCGAGGAAGAATCATCATCAGGTATCGATTCAGGTAAGGGTTTTAGAGCGTCATTCTCGTCTTCGTCTTCGTCTTCTTCTTCCTCTTCTTCGTACAGTTCCTGCAGCGCATTTGGTGGGAGTGGTGGCTCGAAAGGGAGGCCAGCCAGTTTTGCCTTGGCGAAGGAGCGCTGGAGATCACTCATGTTCTTCCCTACTACGAGGAACCTACACCCCTCTGCCTTCTACTGTAATGTACCTTATGATACTGAAAATTGATAGAATGAGATGCGGGTTAGGAGGCTACCTCTAGCCAAGCGAATCAAAGTCTTTGAGGCAAATCTGACTCATCAGACATGAAGCCCGCCGCCGCCAGCGCCAAATTTATTTTCGAAATAACATCAACCGGATCCACGACTTACAAGCTTACCGTTGCTCAAAACAGATGCGACGACGACCTGAGCTTCCTGGCTCTCAAGGTGTTAAGGGTACAGCAGCCGCAAAGCATCTTTACTTCTATTTGAAATTTCTAGGACATCCATTGACATCAAAGTCAATCGTAGTGAGAGATCGGTACGGATTCGGATTCAGATTCAGACATTCAGTAATCGTTAAAGTAGGCCCCGTGGCTGTCTAGTAGTATCATCTTACTCAGCTCTCACTTTCTCACGATGCAGATGGTCCGGCCCTGCATGACACGACCAAGTGGACATGTATCTGCTAATCCCCAGCATGGTGTTCAGTGTGTTGCATTAGCTACACACATTCGGTGTCCCCATGATGCTGTCAGCCAAGTAGTCAGTCCATGGACCACCGTCTGCAACGGGAAGAAATGTTCTCCCTTTTGCGTTACTGCACCTTAAGCTCTGCTTTTCCTACCGAACCAGCTTCACTGTCAATCCATGCACTGTACTTCAATTCGCGGCAGCCCAGCACGCATGTGTGCTTGACTGGAACATAGCTGCTGAAGCGCCAAATACTCTCGTATATAACCAAGCCTTAATCCGCGTCCAACGTCGAATCCACTCTTCAGTATCTTCTCGCATTCCTAGAGTACTAGAATATTCCTATCCTCCTATCCAGATCTAGGAAGTATGACATCTCTCGTCTCTCCCGAAGTGTTCTGTTCCATGAGCTATGACTGTAAGCCACTTCTCCCACTTTCTCGATTGCCTTTGTCTGACGACCAGTAGACGTTATAGCTGGTGGCGGTACCGCAGGTCTGACACTTGCCAATCGCCTGAGCGAGAATCCGAAAGTCACTGTTGCTGTTGTGGAAGCTGTAGCTTTCGCCCGTCCAATCCTCTACGATTTAAGCTAACTCGGCAGGGGGAAAATCTCATTGATGACTTCAACGTTCTTACTCCAGGTTTGGTTGCTTCCATGCTCGGCAACGATACATATGACTGGGTATGCTCATGTCGTGCCGTTCCTATTTGATAGCTAAGTAGACTGATTGAACTTGGTTCGAATCAGGACTTCAAGACTATCCCTCAGGTATACTTTTCGGCACCAGTAAGGCGTTCATGTTCCAAAGATTGACAACTTACACATAGGTCAATATTGACAATCGAGTGGTGGCGCAACCACGCGGCAAACAGCTTGGTGGTAGCTCTGCCATCAATCTAATGTTCTGGACCCATGCATCCCAAGCTGATATCAACGATTGGGGTGAGTTGGGCAATCAAGGCTGGAGTTGGGACTCGCTATTACCCTACTTCATGAAATCCGAAACATACGAGGCGCCTTCGCCGCAAACATCCAAAGACCTAGGGATAAGCTTCAACGATCCTTCCGTACACGGAGAACACGGTCCTGTTGTTGATGCCTTTCCCGAAACCTACCAACCGTTCCAAGAGGCTTGGTGGCGCACATACCAGAACTTAGGCCTTGGCGTGGATGGGGATCCTAAGGGCGGGCTGGCTCTCGGTGGTTTCACTAATCCAGTTACTGTTGATCAGAAAACCCGGACCCGGAGTCATGCAGGCGTCGCCTACTACAAACCAGTAGAGTCTCGTCCGAACCTACATGGCATAACCGAAGCTTTAGTCCAGGAAGTTGAATTCGGAAAGAAAAACCAAAAGGGACAACTCACGGCAACCGGTCTCAAGTTTAGCGCCAAGAGCAAAGACTATAAGGTTAGGGCTACAAAGGAAGTAATCATCTCAAGTGGAAGTTATGGAACCCACAGATCCTGGAGCTCTCCGGCATTGGTTCGTCAAAAATCTTGAAGAAATACGACATCGACGTCCTTTATGAAAACGAGAATGTTGGCGAAAACCTTCAGGACCATATGATCGTTCCGCTATCATTCGAAGCTCAAGATGGAGTCTTTACTTACGATGCTTTCAAGAATAAGACCCTCTTCGACGACGCGTTGGCGGAGTACATTGCAAGCCACACAGGGCCACTATCGAACGGGATTTGCTCCAGCGCACTCCTCAGCTACGCGCAAGTGCTGCCAGCGGATCAAAAAACCAAAGTGCCAAAAGGCATTGACAAGATCCTAACAGCAGCCCAAGCAGCAGCCAACCCAGGACTTGCTCATCAATACGAGCTCACTCGCAGAAAAGTTCTTAGCGCGCACGAGTCCAGTGCGCAACATGTCCTCATTGCGAATGGATTGACTCCCACCGACTCAGACGATGCGGCGAAATATCTGAGCAACACGTTACCTGGATCGTACTTGGGCCTCGCGGCTGTCCTCGAGCATCCCTTCTCACGAGGTTCGGTGCATATTAAGAGCCCGGATCCAGCAATCTATCCTGTCATAGATCTTAATTATCTAGGAGCAGATGTTGATCTGGAGATCTTTGCAGATATAATGCTACAACTGCAGACTGTTGCTAGGACCGAACCTTTTGCCTCGCTGTTGAAGGGAAAGGGGACCGTTTACCAGCCAGGTTTTGTGGAGCTCAACGAAGGCAATGTCAGAGCACAGGTGAAAAGCACAATGTCTTCGGAGTACCATCCGTGTGGTAGCTGCACTATGAATGCCCGCGACAAAGGTGGCGTGGTCGATGAGCGGTTGAAGGTGCATGGAACAAGCAACGTACGGGTTGTGGATGCGAGTATCTTTCCCATGCAGGTCAGGGCAAACAGTAAGCTCATCCTATACTATCTCTGTCCAGTCAAGTACCTGTCCTCCCATGCTGACAAGAGGTGCCAACAGTCCAGAGCCTTGTGTATGCAGTAGCGGAGAAGGCGGCTGATATGATGAAGGAGGACGCTGTGGAGAAGAGAGTCTTCCCGAGGCGGGGATGAGAGCAGAAGCGTATCAACACAAGTGGCTTTGGCTTGCTCGATTCTCGATAGGTAAATGAGGACTCGCGCTGAGCTGAGTAGCGACGGAACAGCAAAGTTGAGACGGTCAGGTATTTATTAATGAGGTGTTTCGATCCATAAGAAAATTGTTGTGGGCAGACAACAATATATAAGGTATATTACACAGGCACCAAATGGAGGCCCAATCGGTATGATAAATGACAAATGATAAATTCACTTTGTCTGCTGACCCTCTGCAAGTCTACTCCGTAGTCCTTACCTTGGGTACCACATATTCCCACTTGGCTTTTCAATCTGGGAAGATGAATCGATCAACCTCCAACCTGGGACGATAGAGAAGAAGTGCCCCGAGGTAGAGACAGGGCGACGACGTACCTGTAAGTAGCAAGACGACTCGGGGTTTGGCAAAGTACCTACCTTGGTAAACGAATCCAATCGGGATGATTCAGACAATAGTGTGAATGGGGAATGGGGAATGGGGAATGGTGAATGGTGAATGACATGCATCGTGATCTTGCTTTTGTTGCCGCCGATCTTCAGCTCCAATGCGGGCTGGCCTTTGGCGGGGTCAAACACACCCATGTCTGTATCTCTCCTCTCCTCTTCTTCTCCATGGTCAAATCAATACATACACAAGGTACCTTCCCTTACCCTCTAACTGTCAGTCTGATATCATTCTTGGTTACGCTGTGAATACGGAATACTTTGTTTCTTCTGTACAGTAGTTCCTTATCGTCGTGGTGTCATCATAACTTTCCAAGCCCCAAAGAAGCGCCATCCTGTCGACGTCATTCACCACCTTAAGTACAGCCGAAGCTCGCCAAGCTAACCATCCATACATATCCTTGCCTCCAGGCAACATTTCCCTTCCAACCCCCCCCTTCCTCTCTTTCTTCTCTGTTGCGTGAGTTGTGATTAACTCCTGTTCAATCCATCATGGTTTCCTTGTGGGGTTCGAAGGATGATGGCGAGGACCATGCCGAGGACGGTGAAGAAACACCCACCAATGGAGAAGATAGCAGGCACCCTCCTCGCCATTCGGGAGGACGAGAACCGGATGAGCGAACTCGCCTGCTACCACCGCGCAACGAAGGCTTTCTCGATCCAGACGATCCAGCCGTGAGTGCCCCAGCTCCTCACCGGAGCCCGCAGAGCTAATGTGGTGTTTCCAGGTATCTCCGTACAATCTATGGAGTGTCAGGGCTCTACGCTACTTCACCCTCCTCTTCCTCGTGATCAGTTTCCTATGGTGGATAGTGCTGCTCGTTTCCACCTTTGTCAGTCCGCCAAGGATGAACTCCCGTGGCTCGGGTTTCTTCGACTTCTCCTACACTACCCTTACTGTCGGGAACCTCCTCGTCGCCCTCATCTTCTTCACCACCCCGTCCAAGGCAATGGAGATATCAAGTCTTGTTGTTGCCGGACTGCTGCTGGTGGATATGATCATAGTCCTCGCTGTGGCCCGTCTGCGTGCCGAAGAAGGATGGGTTGGCATAGCATCCGTCATCTGGGCGACCGTGATCGCCCTTTTCAATGTGCTCACAGATCGTGTGGTGGCATGGGGAAAGAAAGAAGAGGAAGAGCGTCTTACAGGAAGACAGGAGAGTCGTCGCACTTTGAAAGAGTGGCTCGCTGTGATGGCATCTTTTATAATCATGGTCGTCCAAATTGTCATTGTTATCCTACTAACCGCGACACTTGTCCTGCGCTCTCGAGATGCTTCGTTAGCCCCATCGGGGGAACGGTACTTCGTAGACGGAGACAAGTGGCAACTTCACCTGGCGTGTGTTGGTGAGGTCACGTACAACGCTGACGGCAAGCGGAACCCAACTGTTATCTGCGAAGCCGGCGAAAATCCGTTCGAAGACACCTTTGACGATTTTATCTACAATGCCTACCAAAATGGAACTATTGATCGCTATTGTTACTACGACCGCCCCGGACTAGGGTGGTCAGACAATGCACCGTCGCCACACTCCGCGGGTATGACTGCTGACGATCTTACGGAGGCTTTAGTCAAGGCTGGCGAAAAAGCCCCTTGGGTACTCGCTTCTGCTGGGATTGGCAGTATCTACAGCCGCATCTTTTCAAGCAGGCATATCCGCCAGGTTCAAGGGATCTTGCTTATTGATGGCCTACACGAGGACCTCCTTCACCGTATCAGTCGTCCCGGCCGAGGATTCATGCTGTGGGTACGTGGTGTTATTTCTCCTCTAGGCTGGGACCGTCTGCCTGGCGCGCTTTTCAAAGGCCGCACAAGGGAAGATCGTATCTACGGCAAATCAGCGTACCAGAGTGGGAAGTACATCAAGGCTAAGCTGCAGGAGAACCTTGTGGCGAATTCGCTCACCAAAAACGAGGTCGTGCAGGCAAGAAATATCCAGGAGCCCAAGACCCCGCTCGTGGTAGTGAGCTCGGGTATCTCAACAAGGAACGACAGGGAGTGGAACGACAAGCAGCAAGACCTGACCAAAATTACCGAGAACTTGCTCGCTTGGGATGTAGTCGGTGGCGCTCCGCATGAGGTCTGGAGGACTCTGGAGGGCAGAGAGATTTTGGAAAAGAGATTGGGAGAGCTTGTTCGGGGGAAAAATTGACTTACGATTCTATGGTGGCAGCGAGTGAACGCACATACAAGCATTGATGCATTACATGGCAGCACGGTTACGTCTCCTTTCAGCATGATCTTCGTCGGCGGCTTAATGGGACACGTTTGATTGCGTTTCTTTGCGAATGTTCTTTCCTTCTTCCGTTCAGCCAGTACAAAATCATCAGCTCCATCATCCGCCTGTATGTAGTGTTCAATGTTTCTCGTTTCTTGACGGGTGAGCACCTAGCCAGTCAAAAGTTTTGAAACGGCTTGCGGCACAACTCATTGCTGAGCCAACATGATCTATTGGCACGCATCGCTTTTATCTGCCATCGCCAGAACAACTCCGTAGGAACCTGGGTATTCTCCCTCGCCCAAACGTATCATACAATCCATTCACAACCTGCTCACGTCTCAGCGCCCCTACTTCTTCCCCTTTTTCTTTCTCCCCGTCCCCTTGCCCCCTCCCGCCGCCGGCCCCCCACCTTCCACAAACACGGCATCATCGTCGGTACTTCCCCTCCTCGTCCCTGCCGCCGAAATAGGCTTCGAAGTCGAGCTTGCAGCCGCAGTACCGCTAGGTGCCTCGTCCAACTCCTTCATAAACTCAGACTGTATGCTAGCCTTTTTCATATCCCACCATTCACGGTCGGTTTGGCCTTGGGCTTGCAGCTCGGTGATGCGGGTGCGCAGGTGATCGTTGTTGACCATTTCGTTGGCGGATTGGAAGATTGTTTGGCCCCAGTTCGGGGAGAGCGCGTTGGCCTGTGCGGGTATCTTTGTTAGGTCGCATCCTCGTGGGCATGGCTATGAAGGGGGGGAGAGGGAAGAGAAAGCAGTAGTACCTCTTCAACGACGTCCCTCAACTCAGCTTCAATTTCCTTTTCCGCCCGTAAGAATCGCTGCCATAACTCATCTCCTACACTGCCCCGCTGTAATAATGTACTCAGCACGGGCTTCTGGCTTCGGATTGAGAGGATCCGGTGTATGTCTTCGCACGCACGTTGGAGGAGGGCGGCTTTTAGGATGCTATCGGGGACGTTTGGGGGTTTTTCTTTGCCGGGTTCAGGCTCGAGATGTAAGAGGGAGAGGTAGATATTTCGTTGGAGGTGAGGGGGAAACCAGGGTTCTAGGGTTGCCGACTTGGCTGGGCAGTTGTTACTTTCTGCTGGTGGTCTCGGGGATTTGATGAGCTGACTGGGACTTACCTGCTTTTAGTTTCCGATAGAGGGAGGCGAAGGTTGCGAGGGACCCGACCAGTATGCCAATGTATGCGATTGGTGCTATAAGACCTATCCAATCTACCATTGTGCGAGGTCTAGCGGCTTGTGGCCGCTTGTTCTGGTGTTTTATCAGACGAAGACGAGAAAAGGGTCTAATAGCTCGTCCAGGCCGGCTACGATGCGGTCCTGTAGCTGTTGAAGGAATAGGACAGGATGTAGTTGTTGTAGTAACTCGAGGAGTTGTTGTTCTTGAAGAAATTCGGCGACTTGTTGACGGAATATGACGAGTACTTGAAGGAAAGCGAAGATTTCGCGAAAGAAGTCGATGATGATAGCTGGAGTGATAAACTCTATGGCGAACAGAGCGACAATTAAGGCCAACATTATCTCTCTATGGAGTCGCGCATTAACGTAATTCCGATGTAGGGTCAGGGGTGGTGAGTAGCGACGGGTATAACCGAAGTAAAGTCCGATTGGTAGCTCCAGCTAGCTCCATTACCGTCCGCCGAGTTCTACGGAGTATAACGAGCATTGACAATTCGACATGGCTTTATAAATCAGTTCACCACTGTATGTCTAAGCTATTGACACCGTACTTCAATGGCTGTTACGTCTTCTCTCTCACTATAAGATGCCTTCGTCAAGCTCCATTCTCCTGCGATTTGAGAGCAAAGATGGACAATTCAGGTTGACTGTGAACCCGACTGAACAGTTTACGTCGTTACTACCAAAGGTAAGTGGGCGTCTATCGTGGACAAGATACATTTTCACTTCGTGCACCTACTGACAGCTCCTCTGCCATCGCCATAGATACTAGACAATGTCCCAAAAAACGTCGACTCGCGCTCCATCACGCTATCAAACAAGCCATTTGGTGGGGAGGACAGAAAGTTGAGCCAGCTCCAAGGAGTCGCAATCGACAGAGTTGGCCTTCGGTATGTATTGATATGACATAGTATGGGACTCCTAGGGCTTACTAGAGGTCTACAGGCATGGCGACAAACTGTACCTTAAATACACCGAGCAGCCACCTACAAATGGTCACTCATCTATAGCACTACCCACGTCATCACAGCCTAATAACTCTTCAAATCGCTTAAATGGCCAACCTATTCTGCCTACCGAAGATCTCCCTATCGCCCCGCCACCCCAAACCTCTTCAACAGCTGCAATAAAGAACCCTTGGGAGGTAGTCCAACAGTCGCCGCTTGACAACCGACTAGACAAGCTAGATGGCAAGATCTCGAGACCCAAGGACCCCAAAATGTGCAGACATGGCCCGAAGGGAATGTGTGACTACTGCATGCCACTGGAACCATACTCGGCCGAGTATCTTTCAGACCGCAAAATCAAACACCTATCATTCCACTCACATCTACGAAAGATCAATTCCGCCACCAACAAACCTGAGCTGAAGTCATCATATATGCCACCTCTAAGTGAGCCGTACTACCGAGTCAAGAGAGATTGTCCGTCTGGACACCCGCAATGGCCAGAGGGTATCTGCACAAAATGTCAGCCAAGTGCAATCACGTTGCAGGCCCAACCGTACCGTATGGTTGACCACGTTGAGTTTTCAACACCCGCGCTCATCAATTCTTTACTGGATTTTTGGAGAGCGGGTGGTTCGCAGCGGGTGGGCTTTCTCTACGGTCATTACGAGCAATACACGGAGGTACCGCTGGGTACCAAAGCTGTCGTTGAAGCGATCTATGAGCCTCCACAAGTGGGTGAAGTCGATGGATGTATTCTACATGAGTGGGAGAACGAGAAAGATGTGGATGAGGTAGCGAGATTATGCGGGCTACAGAAAGTGGGAGTTATCTTCACAGACCTCATCGATGCCGGAGCTGGAGATGGGACTGTAGTTTGCAAGCGACATATCGATTCTTACTACCTTTCGTCACTCGAAATTGCCTTCGCCGCTCGACTACAAGCTCAGAACCCCAAGCCTACTAAATGGAGTGATACCGGGCGATTTGGATCGAACTTTGTGACGTGCGTGCTAAGCGGAGATGAGGATGGCGGCATTGCAATCACAGCTTTCCAGGTGTCGAATTCAGCAGTCGAGATGGTAAAAGCCGAAATAGTCGAGCCCTCAGCAGATCCATCAGTCATGCTTGTCCGTGGGGAAGAAGAAGATGATGGCTCGACCAGCCGAACGCGGTATATCCCGGAAGTTTTCTACCGCCGAATCAACGAATATGGCGCCAGCGTCCAAGAAAACGCCAAGCCAAGCTTCCCCGTCGAATATCTGCTTGTCACCCTCACCCACGGCTTCCCCACCGAATCCAACCCCATGTTCAACTCTTCCGACTTCTCCATCGAGAACCGCGAAGCAATTGGTACCGTCCAAGAGCTGAAGGCTGTAGCATCGAAACTCGGCGTCACCTCCAGCAAAATCGATGGCGAGACAGGCGTGCGTTCAGTCTCCGACTTCCACCTCCTCTGCTTCCTGCACGGCATGGGAATCCTCAGCAAGGTTCGTAATTTCCCACAAACCCTCCCTGGAAGAACTCTAAATAACCCTTATTATCCTTGTGCCCCACAGGACGAAGAAACCCTTCTCTGTCGCGTTGCAACAACGCACGATCTCGCAGAGAGCTTCCAGCTCCTTAACACCCCCGGCTGGGCTACCCTGCTAGCCATCTTGCAAGAAAGCGGTGAGCGTCCCCCCAAGCGTCCTTTCCCCGCGTCTATGGAAGCGGCCATGAATCCGTTGGTGGACGGCGATCAGCTTGCTAAGAGGTTCAAGGGAGCTAGCTTGAGGTGACGTGGCGTCGGGCGGTCCTTGTCAGGCTTCGAGTTCTTCGAGGCACTAAAGCGGTGAGATGGACGGCGTGGTGCATTGTGGCTGCCGGAACAAGGGCGGCATAGACTGCATTAGATGGGCGCTCTGGCGTCGAGGGGAGCAGAGGCTGCTCGGCTTTATATGAGCTGAATGAAGCATGTAGGCATTGAAGAAATTTCGACACATTGGATGAAATACCGAATTCGTCGCCAAATTTTAATGTGATGCTGTCAGTTCCCCCTTTCTATTCAGCTCCATCGCTCCAGGTATCTCTCCCCATCCCTCTACCACTTTCAATCAACCCCCCCCCCCCCTTCCCCCTCCAATCATCATCCAGACCTCTTTCCTCTCTAGATACCCTCCCCCCTGTTCCTTTTCCTAAATCCCCACTGCTTCTCACACCACACGATAAGCCCACCGCTCTCCA